>Ga0247840_10003911_pt1 | contig 24382 bp, 15 predicted proteins | sample LaCruzMarch2015__FD_192404 | JGI IMG/M metagenome (GOLD analysis project Ga0247840, IMG submission 192404) | Freshwater microbial communities from meromictic Lake La Cruz, Castile-La Mancha, Spain - LaCruzMarch2015_17m | ecosystem: Environmental > Aquatic > Freshwater > Lake | place: Spain...
TCAGCGCTCGAACTTGTAGAAGATATCCGCGCCCGGGGCGTCCCCGCTTTCGGCCTCGAGTTCGATATTGCGGCTCCAATCATAGCGCAGCTTGACCGCGTTCTGGCTGTCGCCGATACCGCTGACGTATTCCATATACAGGTTGGGCGCCACATAGGTCCCCACCGACAGTGACTGGCCCCCCTGCCCCGTGTCGGTGCGGGGCGCGATCCCGGTTAGCAGATACTTGGTGATCTCCGCCTGACTCATTCCCGGGTCGCTCTCGGAGAAGAAGGCGAGTCGGGAGTTGCGCAGCGTACCCACCACCCGCACCCCGGCGTTGAGGCTGCCGCTCTCGCGCTGGGCCATGAGCAGGAGCCCCGGATTGCCGATGGGGCTGTTGGAAAAGACCAGCCGCCCCTGGGTGATGGTCAGGGGGGTGCCCAACTCGGTGCCCAGGTTGCTCAGGATGGGGATCAGGTCGGTGCCCAGCCCGATCCCGGGGTTGAAGCGGTAGACCCCGTCCACGATCGCCAATTGGCCGTCGCCCAGCAGTTCCCGGCCCGGGGCTTGCAGGATGCGCAGGTCGCCGATCAGGCGCCCGCGCACCCCGAAGGCGTCGATGGTCACGTCGTTGCCCAGGGTGAGACGCAGGTCGATGTCGACCGGAAACGGCGGCTTGGCCGCCCCGGCCTGATCGACCAACACGATGTCCGGGGACGGCAGCAGGGTCCCGGCCGGGAGCTTGCGCGGCCGGATGCGCGCCAGCGGGACCTTGATCTCGCCCCGCACCCGGGCGCCCTGGGGGGTCAGGCCGATCTCGATGTGGGGTGACAGGGTGACCTGATATTCCTTGGTATCTGCGACCTTGAGCCGCTCACCGGCGATCAGCACTTGGCCGCTCAAACCGCCGGCGCCGCCCTCGGCGTCACCGCTGAGCCACAGGCGCCGGCCGCCCACCTCCCCCTGGCCCTGGATGGTCAGCCGCTCCAGGGCCGGCGCCGTGAGTGTGACATCGAGGTTGGTGATCCTGGTGCCCAACAGCGGCACCTCGGCACCGAAGCCGCGCAGCGTCGCCTGGCCCTTGACCCCGGGCCGGCTCAGGGTGCCGCCCAGGTCGAAGTCCAGGGCCAGCTTGCCGGTGATGCCGGTCAGGTTCGGGACCAGGTTGGAGAACCGCGCGAGCCCGGCCACGCCCCCGTGCACCCCACCGCGCAAGGGCTGATCCGGGCGCGCCGGGGCGTCGAGGCGCCAGCCCGGCAGGTCCACCGCGGCCTCGAACTGACCCAGGCCCTTCAGCGGCAGGTCCAGGCGCGCCCCCAGGCCCCGCGCCCCGGCGTCCAGGGTCAGCCGCGTCCGGGAGAGGTCGAGTTCCTCGAACCTGGCCTGGCCGAGGTCCAGGCGCAGCCGCCCCTGGGGAATCTCGGCCAGGGCGCTGCCGGTCAGCACCGGACCCTTGGCCGCAAAGCGCCCCTTGACCCGGGCGGCGCCCTGCGCCGCCAGGTTCGCGGAAAACAGGTCCTGGACCAACTCGGCCCCCAGCGGGTCCAGATCGATGGTCGCCGTCCATTCGCCCGGGGCCGTCTGCTCGAACCCGAGACAGCCGCCGGAGCCCTTGGTGTTGCGCAGACACAGGGGGCCCGCCGCGACCTTGGGGCCGGTCAGGCGCAGCGGCATGGCCTGCGGGAGACGCCAGTTGCCGTAGCGTTCGCTGTCCAGGTCCAGGCGGCTCAGGGTCCCCCGATACGCGGCCGGGCCGGCACCGGCCAGCGTGAGTCCGCCGGCCGCCTCCAGCCGGATGGACAGGGGTTGGCCGCGGGCCGTGACGCTGAGGCGATGGTTCGGCACGCTGCCGTCCCCGCGCACCTCCAGCCGCTCCCAGTGCAGGCCCCCGGCCGTCAGCCCCTGGCCGTCCAGTTGGACGCGCAAGGGGCCGTCCGGCGCCAGGGCCAGGTCCACGGAGCCCGTGAGGCGCGTGATCCCCTGACCGGCCAGGGCGGCGTCCCTGGCATCGATCTGAAGTGCCACCGTCGGCGCCTTGATCGCCCCCTGCACCCTGCCGCGCGCCTGGACGCTCCCCTTGGCCCCCGGCATGAGACTCGCCAGGTCCGGCGAGGCGAGGTCGAAGCGCAGGTCGAGCTTCTCATCGATGACGCCGTCCACCCGCGCACTGCTGGGGCCGGAGGAGGCGCTGAGCCCCTGGATCCGAATGGTCCCCGCCGCCATCTGCACCTGACCCGCGGCGGCGATGGGATAGCCGCGCAAGGTCCCCTGGACCCCGGTGAGCGTCGCCGTCAGGTTCGGACCCTTGGCCTCCAGGGTACCGCGGCTGCTGAGACGCCCGTCGATGCGGCCCGGCCACCCGGGGGCATAGGACCCGGGGTCGAGCCCCACGGCAGCCAGGTCCGCCTCCCAGGTCACCGCCGGGTCCCAGGCGAAGCGGGCACGGCCATCGATGCGGCCCTTCAGGACCTCCAGACGCAGCGACGCGATCTCGGTCCCCTTCAGGTCGCCCTTGCCGCCCAGCAGCAGGCGCGCCGGGGGGAGCCCGGGGCCCTGGGAGGCGGCCGTCAGGTCATAGCTGAAGCCGGCAAGCCCGCCCTTGGTCGTCAGACTGAAGCCGATCCGGTCCTCGATCCCGGGGACGATCCCGCTCGGATTCAGGTCCCTGGCCCCGGCCTTCAGGTCCCAACCCAGTTCCGGTGCCCAGGCGACGCTGCCGGCCGCCTCCAGGCTGCCGCCCAGAGTAAGCACCCTGAGTGCGCTGATCCGGGTCCCCTTAGCGTCCCCCTGGCCCCGCAGATCGAGGTCGACGGCCGGGAAGGCGGGGCCCTGCACCGCCCCGGAGACCGCATAGTCATAGGCGTCGAAGGTGCCGGAGGCCTGGACCCGGCCCTGGGGTGCGGTGGCGGTCAGGGTGCCAGTGAGCGGCCAGCGCAGCCGCTCCCAGGTGCCGTTGAGTTTGAACGTGCCGGGGCTGGGATTGAGATCCAGGTCGCCCGTGGCGGAAAAGCGCGCCCCGGAGACTGATTCGGTGAGGTCGAGTGTGCGCAGGTCGAGCCGCCGGTCCTTCCACCGGGCGTCCAGGGCCGCCTGCAGGTGGCCGAAGTCCGCCCGATTCGGCGCCGTGCCGTCCAGGCTGCCGGTGAGGGTCGCGGCCTCCAGGTCCCCATGGGTCTCGAGGCGTCCGCGCACCGCCACCTCGGGGGCGTCCGCCTGGAAGTCCGGCACCCGCACGCCCTCGATGCGCACCACGGCGCCCCAGCGCGGGCGCCCCAGCACGTCGTCCACCTGTGCGCTCAGTGTCGCCTGGGCGGAACCGGTCAGGTCGTAGGTGACGACCAGTCGGCCGAGGTCCCCGCTGAGGTGCCCCCGGCCCGCGATCTGCACCGCGGGCGGCATGGTCAGGTCCCAGTCCAGTTGCAGGTCCAATGGATACTGGTCCGTCAACTGGGCCTGGCCCGCGCCCCTGATCGTGAGCCCATACTGGCCCGCGGCCAGTTCCAACCCGACGAGGTCCAGGGCACTGCCGGTGAGACGCGCCCCCAGGGCGGCGCGATCCAGCACGAAGAGCGGCGTGTCCACCCCGCGGTGCAGGACCCGCAGGTTCTCCACCAGGGCCTCGCCGATCTCGATCTGCAGGGGCAGCGCGATCTGCGGCAGGACGATGGCCGCGGCCCGCGCGGCCTCGGACGGCGTCGTGACCACATCGACATCGCGGGCGACGACCCGGGCGACGCGCAGGGTCCCGGTGACCGCGGCCAGCGGCGACCAGTCCAGATCGAAGCTGCCCAGGCGGAGATCCAGGTCCGGCAGCCGGATCGCCACGTCCTCCAGGTGCAGCCGCCCCAGGACCCGGCCCTGCGCCTTGCCCACCTGGATCAGCCCCGGTGCCAGGTCCTGCGCCAGCGCGAGCGCGGTGCGCAACCCGCTCTGGGTCCCGAGCACCAGCCCCAGCAGCAGCACCGTCAGGAGCAGGGCCGGGACCAGGATCGCGCCCAGCAGACGCAGGACCCGGATCACGGGATGGCGGCGGCGGCCGAGCGGGGCCGCGGCCGGCGCCACGGGGGCGGGCGGGATCGGCGGCGGCGCCGGGGCTGGTGCTTGGGTGTCCGCGGTCATGTTTGGGCAAGTGGTCCCTGGTCAGCGGTCAGTGGCGAGGGTGGTGCGGCGCTGGCCGAGGCCCGGCAGCGCCCGGCCCATCCTAGCGGACCTGGGCACGGACTGGAACCGGTCGGCCGCCGATGCAGACAAGTCGTCTCTGGGGGCCTTGATCATAATCGCGGCCAATCAGTCAACTGCGAGGTCGGTGGTCCGCACAGCGGACCCTACGGCCTCGGCGCCCGTAGGGTCCGCTGCGCGGACCGGCCCCGCCGCGGTTTCTCAGGCGTCGCAATGACTTCGCCCCGACCTACGGCGCCTTGCGGACCTGCCCGCGATTGCCTATCGTGCAACGGATGAAGGCCGAGCGCATCATCGACTCCAAAGAGGTCTGGCCCGACGGCACCCTGGTGCAGTTGGTGGTCTGGCGCTTACCGGCAGTCTCGGCGGAGCGCCCGCACGGGCTGAAGTACCGGCTGTACTGCGGGCGCAACGGGCGCTGCCTGGTGCGTTACGACAACGAGGCGGGCAAGGGTGACCACCGGCACGCGGGCTTGCGTGAGGAACCTTATCTGTTCACGACCTTGTCGCGGCTGCTCGCGGATTTTCGCGCCGACGTGCGGCGCCTGGCGGGAGAGGCTTATGTCTAAGGCAATTGTCGAGATCCCGCGCCGCGGGGAGTATTTCCAGCGCGCCTTGGAGGTTGCGGCCTTGGTGGACGCCGGTCAGCCGGTGCCGGAGGCGGATTACCACCTGGGCTACTCCAGCGCGGCCCAGCTCTTTGGCGAACTCACCCCGGCGCGTCTGGCGCTGCTGGAGGCGCTCAAGGTGCTGGGACCCGCGTCCGTCGCGGCCCTGGCCGGCAATGTGGGGCGCGGCGAGACCGAGGTGCAGGCCGACACGCTCAAGCTGTCGGACCTGGGACTGGTGGAGAAGACTGCCGCGGGGCTCCTGTGGGTGCCCTGGGAGGAGATTCAGATCCGCGTGAATCTATGCGGGGCCCAGGCTGCCTGACCCGGATACCGCCTCAGAAATCTGGTCAATCAGCCAACTGCGAGGTCTGTGGTCCGCACAGCGGACCCTACGGCCCCGCGACCGTAGGGTCCGCTGTGCGGACCAGCGACCTCTCGGGCACCAGGGAACTGATGGAACCAGACATTGATCAGGATGTATACGGCGCTGTGCGGACCAGCGACCTCTCGGGCACCAGGGTAGCCGCAGTGATGATCGAGGCCAACTGAGGCCTTGATCATCGTACCGGCCGCCCCGGGCCGGAGTCCAAGGCTTCAGCCTTGGATGGACAGGACCAAGGCTGAAGCCTTGGACTCCGGAAGATGGCTGCCGGCCGGAACGATGAGCAAGGCCGCGAAGCCTAACCCGACCGGGCGGCCTGCCGGCAGTGCCCCGGGACCCGCAAGCCTCCCCCGCGGGCCACCGGCCCCGGTCGCCATTGGCACAACCCGCCCGCCCCGTGCATGATAGGCAGCGGCCCACAACAACAAGGGGAACGGCCGATGCACTTCAACTGGCTGCACTTCACGGACCTGCACTGCGGGATGCGCGAGGACCGATGGCTCTGGGACACGGTGCTCGAGCGCCTGCGCAAGGACCTGGCGATCCTCCAGCCGCGCTGCGGCCCCTGGGACCTGATCCTGTTCACCGGCGATCTGACCGATCGGGGTACCCGGGCGCAGTTCGATGAACTTGACGCCCGCCTGACGCGGCTCGGCGATTGCATCGCAGCGCTTCAGGGCGGACGGCAGCCAATTCTGCTCGCGGTCCCCGGCAACCATGACCTGCAGCGGCCGGAAACCGACGACGAGGGTCTGAGCGTGCTTGCGGCCTGGCGCGGGCAGCCACGGCTGCCGCAGGTCTTTTGGGACAAACCGGATGCGGTCGCCCGCCAGACGATCGACACGGCCTTCGCCGAATACCGCGCCTGGTGGGATCGCCGCGTGGCCCCGCAGTTGGGAACCAACGGCCTGGTCGAACTGACCCGCGGGGCCCTGCCGGGCGATTTCAGCGCCACGTTCGCGCGTGACGGCTGTCGCCTGGGCATCCTCGGTCTGAATACCGCCGCCCTGCAACTGACGAAGGACGACTATGAAAAGAGGCTCGTCCTGCACGGTCTCCAGTTCCCTGCGGCCTGCGGCGGCAGCGGGCTGGACTGGGCCGAGCGCCACCACGCCTGTCTGCTCATGAGCCATCATCCCCCGGCGTGGCTCGACACCGTGTCCCGCGGCCACCTGGAGGGGCAGATCACGGACGACGGCCGCTTCGCCGTCCACCTCTGCGGGCACCTGCACGAACCCTATCGTCTGCGCAGCGCCGTCAACGCCAATCCGGAGAAGTTCCTGTTCCAGGGCCGCTCGCTCTTCGGCCTGGAGCACTATGGCGGTCAAGAGACGCGCCTGCACGGCTATACCGCGGGTCGGATCAACCTCGGCGGGCCCCAGGCCGGCACCCTGGTCCTGTGGCCGCGGCGCGGCGAGTTATCGGGCGGAGAACTGCGGATCAATGCCGACAGCAACGACCTGCCGGTCGAGGCGACCGACACCGGGCCGATCCCATTCAAGCTGGTGCGTCCCTGCAGCGGCGCCGCGGATGCCGTGCTCAGGCCGCCGGCCAAGCCGGCGGTGCCAGCCCCGGCCGCAGTCCCGCCCCCCGCCGCCCCCGCGGTTGGGCCTGCGCCCCCGCCGTCCGGGTCCGCTGCCGCGGCGCTCGATCACAGCCATCATCCGCACGCCCACCCGCGCCAGGAGGAACCAATGCCGCAGCACTCCGTCTATGTCTCCTACGCCTGGAAGCCGCCGAGCCAGGAGATCGTCGACCGACTCCAGGCGGTCTGCACGGCGCGGGGAATCGACTTGCAGCGCGACGCGAATGCGATCAAGTATGGCGAATCGATCCGGGACTACATGCGCCGGCTTGGCCGGGGCGGTGCGGTCGTCGTCGTGCTGAGCGCGGACTACTTGCGGTCCGAGAACTGCCTGTTCGAGCTGCTGGAGATCGAGAAGAACAAGGATTTCCACCGGCGGGTCTATCCGATCCTGGTGCGCGGCACGCCCTTTTACGACCACCTCGACCGCATCGACTATTTACGCTTCTGGGAGGAAAAAGCCGAAGCGCTTGAAAACAAGATCAAGGGGCTGCGGCAGCAGGACCATACCACCAGCGCGCATACGGCGCTCAACCACTATCGTGATATCCGTCGCTCCATCGACGACCTCTCGGACATCCTGGCGGACATGAACGCACTGACCGACGACGTGCATGTCGCGACCGATTTCGCCGCACTCCTCGATCGTCTGACCGCGTCCATGGGGACCCTGATCCTCCCCCAGACGGCCGCACTGCCGACCGTGGTGGACCGCTTCAATCCGGAGTTTGCGCGCAGGATCGAGGAGGCGCTCCAATTGCCGGAGACTGCCCCGTTGCGCCGCTGTCTGGCGGCCCGACTGGGGGCCGCGACGGAGGCCGGGCTGGGTGAGTGCCTGTGTCGCAAGGATGGGACCACGGCCCTGCTCGACTTCAACGCCGCCGCCCGAACCTGTCGGTCCGGGATGGCCGATGAGGCTTGGGCCGGTCCGTTGCAGGCGGCCGCCCGCCGCATCCTCGGTTGGCTCCTTGCCCGCCTGGTCCAGAAGGAGCGGCCTGACAAGCCCTTCGAGTGCGCGTTCAGTGTCGGTACCGAGGTCAGTGCGGAAGTGGTGTGGATGTGCTGGGCCGGGGGCGACAAGCCCCCGGAGTTCACAGTCCTGGGCGGGAAGCTGATCGGCAAGGGCAACGTACTGGGCGCGGCTGGTGCGGCGGAGGCCGGTTGGGAGAGTTCGGCGCCCGACCTGCACCAGGTCCGGGTTGCAGTTTGGAAAAAGGCTTGTTTCCCGTGGGACACCCCACCCCCGCAGTTCGACGATGAGAAAGTGAAAGAACTGGCCACCGCGGTGGCGTTTAGCCGCAGATCTGGCGGCCCCCCGCACTACGCGACGGTCGACCGTGCCCAGGGCGATGGCCGCTACACCACTTCCGAGATTCTCGCGTGCCTGGAAAGCATCGGCATAAAGATTATCCCGATCGAGGCACCGGGCGAGGCACTTTTCGGCGACATCACGGAGCAGGACCTGCGTATTTTCATCTCCCAATGTGTCGGCACTATCGAGGGCCCGCGCCCATGACCGCCATCCCCCGCATCCCCGTCGGCGAACGCCGGACCCTGCCGGCCGTCGGCTCCTGGCCCGAGTCCTGTCACGTCTTCGCGGAACCGGATGCCTACGCCATCGCCGCCGCCATCGCCGCCGGGCGCCCGCTCCTGGTGCGCGGTGAGCCGGGCGTGGGCAAGAGCCAGTTGGCGCGGGCGGCGGCCGTGGTATGCGGGCGGCTCTTCGTCTCCGAGGTCGTGCACTCGCGCAGCGAACCGCAGGACCTGCAGTGGCGCTTCGATGCCGTGGCCCGGCTCGGTGAGGCCCAGGCCCTGGGCGCGGCGCGAGTCGAGGACGTGGGTCCTGCCCTCAACCCACTGCGGTATCTGAGCCCGGGCGTGCTGTGGTGGACGTTCGATTATGACTCCGCCCGCGTCCAGCACGAGCGGTGTCGCCATCCGCTGCGCGCCCCGGAGAGGCCGCCCGGGTGGACCCCGGCGCAGGGTGCGGTGCTCCTCATCGACGAGATCGACAAGGCCGAGCCGGACCTGCCCAACGGCCTGCTGGAGGTCCTGGGCAACAGCGCCTTCACCGTGCCCTACCTGGACGCGCCGGTCCGGCATGGCGAGGGGCCGCCGCCCCTGGTGGTGATCACCACCAACGAGGAGCGCGAACTCCCGGCCGCCTTCGTGCGCCGCTGCCTGGTCCTGCGGCTCGCCTTGCCCGCGACCCGGCCGGAGTTCGTCGCCTTCCTCCAGGACCGTGGGCAGCGGCACTTCCCGGACTCCTTCCCGGCGGTGCGCCTGCTCGTCGCGGAGCGCCTGTGGGAGGACCGGCAGGAGGCGCTCAAGGCGGGCGGGGCCCCGCCCGGTCAGGCCGAATACCTGGACATCCTGCGCGCGCTCGAGCATATGACCGCGCACCTGACCGACGCGCGTGAGCGGGAGCCGGAGCAGACCCGGCTCTTCGGACACATCGCGGACTTCGCCCTCAAGAAGGCGTCCGTGGACCTCTGATGGCCGTCGGTCGCTCCCCGCCCAACCGCGCCGCGGTCGGCCGTGCCGACCTGCTGCGCCTCCTGGGGGCCGCGGGGGAGGCCGGGCTCGCGGCCATGGCCGACCTGGCGGGCTTCGAGTGGCGTCCCGCGGCCGCGCCGCCGCCCCAGCGGCAACGCGCCCCCGAGGATCTCCCCGCGGCGGGGCCAGTCGCCGCGGCGGTGTCCCCGGGCGCCGTCACCGGCGTGACCCTGTATCGGGTCACCGCCTGGGAGTCGATCCCGCGCAGCACCGCGGTCGGGGAGCGCCCGGCCTGGTGGCATCAGGCGCGGCGCCTCCCCCCGGGGACCCCGCGCGCGGTGGGTCCCTTCACGCCCGCGCCCGAACCCCTGCTGCCCTGGCGGCGCCTCTGGCCCTTCCTGCGCGCCGCCCTGGGTCAGACGCGCGACGACCGGGCGGTCGATCTGGAGCGCATGGTCGAACTCGCCGCCCGCGGGCAGGTGCCGCGCCGCCTGCCGCGCCGGCGGCATCAGCACTGGGCGCCCGCCGCCCGCGTGATCCTGGACTTCTCGCCCTATCTGGAGCCCTTTCACGCCGACCTTGCCGCCCTGATCCGGCCACTGACGCGGCTGCGCGGACCCCTCGGGCTTCAGGTCCTGGCCACCACCGAAGGTCCGGCGGGCCCCTTCATCGAGCGACTGGACGCGCGCCGCTTCCGTACCTTGCCCAGCGTGCGCCGGTGGGATGCGCAGCACCCCGTCCTCGTCGTCGGCGACTTCGGCTGCTACGCCGACCCCGACCGGCGGGCTGCCTGGGGCGCGCTCGGTGCCCAACTGCGCCGGGCCGGGGTGCGCCCGGTCGCCCTGCTGCCCTGCCCGCCGCGCTATTGGGACCCGGACCTGACCCGCGCCTACCGCCCCTTCACCTGGGACCGTCGGCACCGGCTGCCCGCGCGTATCGGCACGCCGCGCGCCGCCCCCGCGGTACCCGCGAACCCGGCCGAGGACCCCGGCGCCCGGCGCCTCCTGGACCTGCTGGCCCCGGCGATCCGCGTGGAGCCGGCCTTGCTGCGCGCCCTGCGTCACCGCCTGGGCGCGCCGGGCATGGACGTCGGGGCCGAGGCCGCCGCCTGGTTTCACGCCGACCTGGAGCACCGGGCCGGGGCGGCGGAGTGGTCGGACCGCGACCGCTGGGAGGCGCGTCGCGCGGCCTTCGGTGGCTACCCCGTGGCCGAGCGCCGCCTGGCCGGCCACCTGTTGCTCGAGCACCACCGGCACCTTCCCGGGTCGGTGGGCGCGGCGGAGACGGTCAATCTGGGCCAACTGCTGGGCGCGGATGCCGGCGCGGACCTGCGTGAACTGGTGGCGGACGCCGCCGCCTACCGTGCCGCCACCCTGCGCACCCTGGAGGAGACCGGGGACCCGGACCAGGCGCGCCGCTTGCGGCAGTACGCCGGGCGTCTGGGTGAGCGCCAGCCCGCGGACGCCTGGCAGGACGACCGCCAAGCCGCCCTCTGGGTGCAGGCCCACCGCGACGACCTGCTGGCCGGTACCTGCGCCCTGCCGCCGGGGCTGAAGCTCTCGGCGGTCGATTGGGTCCTGGCCGATGCGGCGCGGCCGCGGGTCTGGACCCTGATACAGCAGGGCGAGGCCCTGGTGCTGATGCTCAACCCGCCCCTGTTCGACGCACTGGGGCCCGGTGCGGATCCGGGCATTGACCCCGCCGATCCCATCCCCGCCAGCCCCCTGGCGTATCTGCGCCAGACCGAGACCCCGGTGCAGTACGCCCCCCTGGACGAGCGGCAGCGCCAATCCAGCGCCCCGCCCGGAGTGCAGGGCCGCATCCCCCTCACCGGTGCCGGGATCATCCTGCACGCCTATGACGCGGTACTCACCATCGAGCCCCTGACCAAGCCCGCTTGGGCCCAGGCCATCGGGCGCGACGGCTCCGGGCTCTATGTGGATCTGGCGCAAGGGGAGGGGACGCGGCGGCTGCGCTGGGTCTCGCCCGGCGAGGCCCTGGGGCTCGAAACCGCCATGGAGATCCGCGACCTGCCGATCCCCAGGGCCGCCTTCTGGGACGAGCCGGACTACCGCGACTGGCGCCATGGCGAACTCGCCCGGCCAGGCTGGGCCCAGCGGATCGGCCGCGACGAACACGGCCTCTGGGCCGAATTCGTGTTCAAGGGCATCACCCAGCGGATGCGTTGGGTCTGGCCCGGGGAGTTCACCATGGGTTCGCCGGACAATGAGCCCGAGCGGTCGGACGACGAGAGACAACACCAGGTCCTGCTCACCCGCGGCCTGTGGCTCGCGGACACCGCCTGCACCCAGGCCCTGTGGGAGGCGGTGATGGGCGAGAACCCGAGCCGGTTCAAAGGTGCGGAGCGCCCGGTGGAGCAGGTGGACTGGGAGCAGGTGCAGGCGTTCATCGCGCGGCTCAACGCGGCCGTCCCGGGGCTCGGCCTGCGCCTGCCGACCGAGTCTGAGTGGGAGTATGGCTGCCGGGCGGGGACCGCGACACCCTTCTCCTTTGGCGAGACGATCACGACCGATCAGGTGAACTACGACGGTGATTTCCCCTACGGCGATGGGCCGAAGGGCATCGACCGGAGTCAAACCGTCGAGGTCAAGGCCCTGCCGTGCAATGCCTGGGGCCTCTATCAGATGCACGGTAACGTTTGGGAGTGGTGTCAGGACTGGTATGGGGACTATCCTGAAGGCACGACGATCGACCCCCCGGGTGCTCCGGGCGTGTGGCGTGTGCTGCGCGGCGGCAGTTGGGCCGGCGAGGCGCGGTACCTGCGCTCCGCGTTCCGCGACCACGTCGTCCCCGGCTTCCGCTTCCCCCTTGCCGGTTTCCGGCTTGCCCTAGGTCCATCGGGCAGGCCGGCGGAGCCGGGGTCCGGTGAAGCGGAGCCGGGGGAGCGCGGGGCCGGACTGACGCCGTGGAGCGGCGTCGGTCAGGTCCTGCGCGGGGCCTGGCGTAAGGTACTGAAGCGGTGAGCCCGGGTCCCCTCGTTCCCACGCTCCGCGTGGGAATGCATCCTGGGACGCTCCGCGTCCCGAGTCCAGCGCAGAGACCAAGAGCCAAGACCGAAACGGGGTACCCCCATGGGCCGCAGCCGCTACAAGATCACCGAGCCGGACCAACCCCACTTCGTGACCTGCACCGTCCTGGAGTGGCTACCGGTCTTCACCCGCCCGGAGACGGTCGACATCCTGCTGGACAGCCTGCGCTTCCTCCAGGCGAATGCCGGCCTCAAGGTCTACGCCTGGGTGGTGCTGGAGAACCACCTGCACCTGGTGGTCCAGGCCCCGGGGCTGGGCGAGGTCCTGGCGCGCTTCAAGTCCTGGACGGCCCACGAGCTGATCCGGCTGCTGACCGAGCGGGGCGTGCGCGCCTACCTGGACCGCCTGGCCTTCGCCAAGCGCGCCCACAAGGCGGACCGGGAGCACCAGTTCTGGCAGGAGGGGTCACACCCGGAGTTGATCGGGTCGGCGGCGATGATGCGGCAGAAGGTCGATTACATTCATTTCAATCCGGTGAAGCGGGGGTATGTGGACCGGCCTGAGCAGTGGCGGTATTCGAGTGCGCGGGTTTATTTGGGCGAGTCAGGGCTCTTGGAGGTCTGTCGTGAGTGGTGAGGGATTCGGGACGCGGAGCGTCCTGGGATGCATTCCCACGCGGAGCGTGGGAACGAGACCCACGCGGAGCGTGGGAACGAGACCCGCGCGGGGCGTGGGGACGAGACCCGCGCGGGGCGTGGGGACGAGACCCACGCGGGGCGTGGGGACGAGACCCACGAGGCCCGCGCGACCTGCGGTGACCGGGGCGACCCGACCGGAGGTCGACGCTTCAGCGGGCGGCGGGCCGCGTCCGGCTGAAGCCTCGACCTCCGGTCCGTGGTGCCGGTACGGCATGTTCCCGTCGTCATCCGGGTGTCTGCGTGCCTGAGCCGCTGTTGCCGCCGGTCTTCCCGTTCGACTGGGCCGGCGAGTGGGGCGAGGACCGCTACGGGCCCTGGGTCGCCTTCCGGGTCAAGGGGGTGCGCCAATGTCTGCGGTGGGTTCCACCGGGGCGCTTCCTCATGGGTTCGCCCGCGGATGAGCCGCAGCGCTTCGACGACGAGCGCCAAAACTGGGTGACCCTCACCCAGGGCCTCTGGCTGGCGGACACCGCCTGCACCCAGGCACTCTGGCAGGCGGTGATGGGCGAGAACCCGAGCCACTTCCAGGGCGCGCAGCGGCCGGTGGAACAGGTCGACTGGGACCAGGTCCAGCAGTTCATCGGGCGGCTGAACGACTTGCTGCCCGGTCTGGACGCCTGTCTGCCGACCGAGGCGCAGTGGGAGCACGCCTGCCGTGCCGGGACCCGGACACCCTTCTGGTTCGGGGACCAGATCACCCCGGAGCAGGTCAACTACGACGGCAACCACCCCTATCCCGGCGGCGCCAAGGGGCTGTACCGGGAACAAACGGTCGAGGTCAGGGCCCTGCCCTGCAACGCCTGGGGCCTCTATCAGATGCATGGGAATGTCTGGGAGTGGTGCCGGGACTGGTACGGCGACTACCCCGCGGAACCCATTGAGGACCCTACGGGGCCTGAGACGGGTCGGAGGCGCGTGGCGCGCGGCGGTGGCTGGATCGGCCATGCCGGGAACTGCCGCTCCGCGCAGCGCAACCGCGGGGGGCCGGCCGACCGTCTCGGCGGGCTGGGCTTCCGCCTGGCTCGAGGTCCATAGGCCAGGCCGGCGGAGCCGGGGTCGGGTGGGCCGGGAGCGGAGCGGCGCCGGGCCGGACTGACGCCGAGGAGCGGCGTCGGTCAGGCCCGGCGGGACCTCGCGTTCGCAGCGCCGGATGTCGGGTTACGCTGCGCTGACCCGACCTGCGCTGCTGCGTAACGTCAAGGTCTTGAATCCCCACCGGCCGACAACAACCAGCGCGGCTATGACGATCATCACCGTGACGGCCGCAAATGCGCTCGACGCCAATGGGGGTCCATCCGGCGCCATGAATGTATAGGTTTCATTGACCATGAAATGCATGAGGATCGCTGATAGGATGCTGCGCTGGGTATTATTGTAGACCCACGTCATCAGTACCGACAGGGACACCACATAGAGACTGAAAAGCCAGAATGACATGGCAGTATGATCGTTGCCCTTGATATAGAAAAGCGGCAAGTGCCAGACTGCCCAAACAATACCGAGAAGCAGACTCGCAGTCAGTGCGTTCCATCTGTTCTGAAGGCGGTCGAGGGCGAAGCCGCGCCAGCCGAGTTCTTCACTGAGGGGGCCGCCGATCATCATCCCTCTGCCCACAATGAGCAGCAGGGCCGCGGGGTGCAGGAGCATCTGCTGCGCCCCGCCGAGTGGCGGAAACGCACCGCCGAACAGCTTATCGGCCAGTAAACCCAAGACCAACAAGCAGGGGTACAGACAAATGATCACCGCGAACCACTTCAATCCAATCAGCTTGAAGCTGACGACGCGCTTCCAGAAATCGGCCCAACCGGCGCGGTCCGAGGTGAAATAGGTCAGTAGAATCCCTACCAGGCTCGGCGCGGAGCAGGCAATAGTCAAAGCAGGGGTCGCACCCTGTGCCGTCGTGCCGGACAGGATGTAGGCAATCATGATGGGCCAGGAAAGACCAAATGTCAGTCCCATGAAAAGCCATGGGAATCCCGCGCCCATGGACGTCGACTTTCGATCGGTCATCGCAGCGTCTCCATATTCCAGAAGTCAAGCAGGGGGCGCCCGTTGTCGACAGATGGCTCGCTCCGCCCCCGCGGTCCTGGGGACAGACAGGGTTCCGGGCGGTTCTGGGGACAGCGGTGATGGGGATAGTATAGGCGAACTCCGGATGACTTTTTACCTGTCCGGTTGCAGCGGCCCGGGGGCCTGGCCCTTGTCGCTGCGCCCCCGGGGGCTAGGTCCTCTCACCGCGCGCCGCCCGGTCCAGGGCGCGCAGGCGCTCCAGCTTTTCGCGGATGCGGATCTCAAGCCCCCGGTCGGTGGGCTCGTAGTAGCGCCGCTCGCCCAGTTCTTCGGGGAAGTAGCGTTCGCCGGCGGCATAGCCGCCCGGTTCGTCGTGGGCGTAGCGGTAGGCGCGGCCATGGCCCAGGGCCTTCATGAGGCGGGTGGGGGCGTTGCGCAGGTGGGGCGGGACTGCGGCGGTGCCGCCGCGGCGGGCGTCGGCCAGGGCGGCGTTCCAGGCGAGATAGACGGCGTTGCTCTTGGCGGCGCAGGCCATGTACACGGCCGCCTGGGCCAGGGCCAGTTCGCCCTCGGGTGAGCCCAGGCGCTCCTGGGTGTCCCAGGCGTCGACCGCCAGGGCCAGGGCGCGGGGGTCGGCGTTGCCGATGTCCTCAGTCGCCATGCGCACCAGGCGGCGGGCGATATAGAGGGGGTCGCAGCCGCCGTCGATCATGCGCGCCAGCCAGTAGAGCGCGGCGTCCGGGGCCGAGCCGCGGATGGACTTGTGCAGGGCCGATATCTGGTCGTGGAAGAGGTCGCCGCCCTTGTCGAAGCGGCGCAGGGCCCCGGCCATCACCTCGGCCACGGTCTCGGCCCCGATCACCCCGCCGGGGCTTAAGCTGGCTGCCAGTTCCAACAGGTTGAGCGCGCGGCGAGCGTCGCCGTCGGCGGCTTCGGCGAGCAGGCGGGCGCCCTCGGCGGAGAGTGCCAGGTCGCGGGTGCCGAGTCCGTGCACGGGATCGGCCAGGGCGCGCCGCAGGACGGCCGTGAGGTCGTCGAGGCCCAATGGCTTGAGGACATAGACCCGGGCGCGGGAAAGGAGCGCGTTGTTGAGCTCGAAGGAGGGGTTTTCGGTGGTGGCGCCGATGAAGGTGAGGGTGCCGTCCTCGACATGGGGCAGGAAGGCGTCCTGCTGGCCCTTGTTGAAGCGGTGCACCTCGTCGATGAAGAGCACGGTGGCGCGGTCCTCGACCGAGCGCCGGGCGCGCGCCTCGGCCACCGCCTCGCGGATGTCCTTGACCCCGGCGAGCACCGCGGAGAGGTTGATGAAATGGGCCCCGGAGCGCGCCGCCACCAGCCGCGCCAGGGTGGTCTTGCCGGTCCCGGGCGGGCCCCAGAAGATCATGGAGTGCAGCCGGCCGGTGTCGATCGCCTGGCGCAGGGGCTTGCCGGGGGCGAGCAGGTGGACCTGGCCGGCAAAGCCGTCGAGCCCGCCCGGGCGCATGCGGTCCGCGAGCGGGGTCTCGCCGGCGTCGGCGCCCATCAGTCGAAGGACAGGAAGTCGCCGCCGGCCTTCTCGTCCATCTTGAACAGGCCGAGATCGAGGATCGGGTTGCGCTTGGTCTGGCCGAAGTTTAGCCGCGTCTCCTGCCCGAAGCTGTCCTCCATGATCATGCTCTCCAGACCGGCGTCCCCGAAGCCCAGCTCGATCCGCACGATGTCCGTGTCCTTGGCCTTGGGGGTCAGTTCCACCCAGTCGCGTCCGTCGGTGCTCGCGATGGGGCGGGTGTTGAAGTCCCGCTCGATCGGGGCATCGTTCGCCAGCAGCAGGGCCGGGGTGCCGCGCAGGGCCTTCTCCTCGCTCTGGTGGGAGACCTGGTCGAGATCCAGGTCGTGGAGATAGACACGCTTGCCGTCGGCGACGATCACCTGTTTGTTCGGGGTGTCGTATTCCCAGCGGAAGCGCCCCGGGCGTTGCAGGTAGAGGGTGCCGCGCCCCTGTGTCACGCGGGTGTGGTCGGCATTGAAGGTGGTCTGCTCGAAGCTCGACTGGAGGCTGGTCAGGCCCTTCAGGAAGGCGTCCAGGCGTGTCCGCCCGTCGGCGGCGGCGGCCGACCCCAGGCTGAGCCCAAGGCCGATGAGGCTAGCCAGCAGCAGGAGGGTGAAAGGACGTCGGCGTCGGCCTGAGGGCGCGACGCCGCGGTGGGTCTGGGGCATGGGGATCAATGGGGATCATTCCTCGCGGGGTGGGGGTGCCAGCACCTCGCGGTTGCCGTTGGTCTCCGCGGGGCCGACGATGCCGATGCGCTCCATCTCCTCGATCATGCGCGCGGCGCGGTTGTAGCCGATCTTGAGTCGGCGCTGTACCCCCGAGATGGAGGCGCGGCGCCCTTCCACAACGATCTGTACCGCCTCGTCGAACAGTGGGTCGGTGTCCTCCACGTCGCCGCGGGGCTCCGGATCGATCCCCGGCAGGACCTCCTGGGGCTCGCGCAGGACGTCCTCCAGATAGTCAGGGCCGCCCTGGGCCTTGAGGAAGTTCACCACGTTGTGGACCTCGTGGTCGTCCACGAAGGCGCCGTGCACCCGCTGCGGTATGTTGCCGCCGGGGGGCAGATAGAGCATGTCGCCGTGGCCGAGCAGGGTCTCGGCGCCCATCTGATCGAGGACCGTGCGCGAGTCGATGCGCGAACTGACCTGGAAGGAGATGCGGGTGGGGATGTTGGCCTTGATGAGCCCGGTGAGCACGTCCACCGAGGGCCTTTGCGTCGCGAGCATCAGATGGATGCCGGAGGCGCGCGCCTTCTGGGCCAGGCGGGCGATGAGTTCCTCCACCTTCTTGCCCACCACCATCATCATGTCCGCCAGCTCGTCGATGATGACCACGATGTAGGGCAGGTGACCGATGGTGGGTACCTCGACCCCCGGCTCGGCGGCGAAGGCCGCGGCCAGCAGGGGGTCGCGCAGCGGGGTCCCGGCGGCCTCGGCCTCCGCGACCTTGCGGTTGTAGCCGCCGATGTTGCGGACCCCGAGCGCGGCCATCAGCCGATAACGGCGCTCCATCTCCCCCACACACCAGCGCAGGGCATTGGCCGCCTCCTTCATGTCGGTCACGACCGGGGTCAGCAGGTGGGGGATGCCCTCGTAGATGGAGAGCTCCAGCATCTTGGGGTCCACCATGATCAGGCGCACGTCGCGCGGGCCGTCCTTGTAGAGCAGGCTCAGGATCATGGCGTTGATGGCCACCGACTTGCCGGAGCCGGTGGTGCCCGCGATCAGGGCGTGGGGCATCTTCGCCAGATCCACCACCACCGGCTCACCGGAGATATTGCTGCCCAAGGCCAGGCTCAGCGGCGACTTGGCGTCCTGGTACTCGGGGGCGCCCAGGATCTCGCTCAGGAACACGGTCTCCCGCTCCTCGTTGGGGATCTCGATACCGATCACCGACTTGCCCGGGATCACCTCCACCACCCGCACGCTGATCTTGGACAGGGCGCGGGCCAGGTCCTTGGACAGGCCGGAGATCTTGCTGGACTTGGTGCCGGGGGCCAGTTGCAGCTCAAACAGCGTCACCACCGGCCCGGGATAGGCCGCCACCACCTCGGCCACCACGCCGAAGTCCTTGAGCTTCACCTCCACCAGGCGCGACAGGTCCTCGATCTGGGCGTCCGAGTAGCCCTTGCCGGTCTTGCGCGCCGGGTCCAGGAGGGAGAGGGGCGGGCGAGTGAGCGCCGCGGTTTCGGCGTCGAGCGCGTCGCGCGCGTCGGCCGGGTCCTGCGTATCCGCCAGGCGCAACGCATTCGGCACCCAGCGCGGGTCCGGCCGGGGCGCCGGGTCCGGGTCCGCGGCCGGCGCCGTTGGCGGGGCCACGGGGGGCGCTACGGGGCGGCGCAGCGCCTGGACCCGGGGCGCATCCTTGGGGACCGGCCGCTGGTGCATCATCAGATCGGAGAGGGTCATGAGGTGTTCGGATGCGAGCGGCGCGGACGCGCCGTCGGTGTCGGACGCGGGGTCGGGTTGGGCGTCGCACTGGGGCGCGGGCGCCGGGGTGGAAAGCGGCGCGGCCGCGAGCCCCGGCAGCGGCCAGTCGCCCCGCGCATCCGCCGCGGCGCGCTCCTGCGCCAGGTCGGCGGGGTCGATCAGGTTGAGGTCGGCGGGCAGTTCGCCGCCGCGGGAGCCGCCGCGCCGCCGGCTCAGGAACTGACCCAGGGACGACAGGGCGCCGGTGCTCAGGGTCCCCAGGTTACGCGCACCCTGCAACAGGCCGTCCCCCAGCCAATACAGGACGGTGAGCCAGGAAACGCCGGAGAACAGGGTGACGCCCACCAGGAGGACCCCGGCCAGCAACACCTCGGCCCCGGGGCCGAAGCGCTCCTGCATCAGGCCGCTGACCGCCTGCCCCAGACCGCCGCCGGGGCCGTTGGCCAAGTCGGCGCCCAGGGCCGTCAAGTGCATGGCGGCGAAGCCGCAGCCGGCCGCCAGGGTGAGCAGGAAGCCGATCCAGCGCAGCGCCAGCAGCCAGGCGCGGGGCCGCTCGTCGTCCGCGCGTCCGCGAAACACCACCCAGGCGCTGAAGGCGACCATCAGGGGGAGCAGATAGGCAAAAAAGCCGAAGAGATAGAGACCGGCATCGGCAAACCAGGCCCCGGTGCGTCCGCCCGCGTTGGTCACGCGGTCCGTCTCGCCGACATAGGACCAGCCGGCATCCTGTGGGCTGTAGCTGGCGAGCGACAACACCAGGTAGAGGGCGACGCACATCAGCGCCCACATGGCCCCCTCACGGAGCGCCCGCTCGACATAGTCGCTGAAGGTCAACTGTCCGCTGCGCGTCGCCTGAGCCATAAGCACCTCCCGGAAATCTGTTCGACAAACTTGCCCGGCATTATAGCCTCGCGAAAAATTTTTCGGTGCAATTAGGATACATGTGCTAATTTTGCACTGCGTGCCTGGCTGCACCCGAAGATCGCCGCCCGGCAGTTGCGCATCGATCGTGTTTTTCCCATCCCACATCGGGGGAGTAATTTTCCATGAAAACCTTAGCAATCAGCACTCTGTCGGCACTCGTGCTCGCCGCGCCCCTCACCGTGATCGCCCAGGCCGACTACCAGGCGACTGGGCCCGGCTTCGACGACCGCTGGTACATCGCGCCCTTCGCCATGTACACCTGGGCCGACAACGACCGCGACGTCAACAACGACTGGGGCGGCGGTCTGGCCGTCGGCAAGCCGCTGAGCCAATGGTTCAACCTGGAGCTGCGGGCGACCTACACGGACCTGTCGAACAGTTGGTACTACACGCACTCGGACAACAACATCTCGAAGATCGACGGTACCAACAAGATCTTCGACATCGGCATCGACGGGCTCTTCTTCTTCAGCCGCGGCAAGTTCCAGCCCTTCCTCCTGGCCGGCATCGGCGCCATCCAGGACCGGGTGGAGGTGTGCGCCCACGGCTACTATCTCAACGGTGTCTGTCTTTCCGAGAACCAGTGGGGCTTCATGGCCGAGGTCGGGGCCGGCTTCATCGTCCCGATCACCGACTGGATCTCCTTCCGCATGGATGCCCGCTACCGGATCGATGCTGGCTTTGAATACAATGACATAACCGACCAGGTGGTCAACAACAAGACCCTCGGCGACGCGATTGTGACCGCCGGCGTGGTGATCCCCTTGGGTTCGCGCGCGGTCACCAAGGTGAACCGTACCGTGGAGCTGTCCGCGGACACCCTGTTCGCCTTCAACCGGTCGGACCTCTCGCCCACCGGCGTGACCACGATCAACAACTTCGCCCGCGACCTGGATCAGTCCAACTACGACGGCGTCCGCGTCGCCGGCCACACCGATCCGATCGGCTCTGAGGAGTTCAACCTAGCCCTGTCGGACCGCCGCGCCAACACCGTGCGCCAGCAACTGGTCACCGATGGTGTCGCCGCTGATCGCATCACGGCCCAAGGCTTCGGCAAGACCCAGCTCAAGGTGACCCCGGCCGACTGCGCCGCCGCCAAGTCCCGGGAGGCCCTGATTGCGTGCTACGGACCCAACCGTCGGGTCGAGGTCACGGTGGAAGGGATTACCCCGAAGGAGTAATGGATCTGCATCGGCGGGCCGGATGACCCGGAAGGTCGTCCGGCCCGATCCGCGGCGGTCGTGCCGTCGTTGTCGTAATCGAAATCGAAATCGTAATCAGAGAATCGCTGCAATTTGGCGTAGGTAGGGAATCCGGGGCGCTACGATAACCTCGACAACGACAACGACGACGACGACGACAACGACAACGACAACTGCAACGACGACAACGACGACAGCGACAACGGCAACGGCAACGGCAACCACCGGCAACCCGCTCTCAGTCCACCGTCGGCCACAGTGCGTCATAGAGGCCGGAGGAGCGCTGCACCTGCCGGTGCACCGCCGCCGCCAGACGCTGGGCACCGGCCACCAGGGTCACCTGGCGACGCGCCCGCGTGACCCCCGTGTAGATCAATTCCCGTGTCAGTACCCGGCTGTCATGGGGCGGCAGCACCAACACCACCTCATCGAACTCAGACCCCTGGCTCTTGTGCACCGTCATCGCGAACAGCGTCTCGAGCCTCGGCAGGCGATGGGGTGAGAGCCGCCGCAGGCCCTCCGCGGTCTCGAACCAGGCGCGCAGTTCGCCCCCGGCCGCGGGGTCCGGCAGCAGTATCCCCACATCGCCGTTGTAGAGCCGCAGGTCATAGTCGTTGGCGGTCACCAGGAGCGGTCGGCCAGCGTAGAGTCCGCCCGTGGGCCGGATGAGCCCGGCGGCGGCCAGGGCCTGCTCGCTGATCCGATTGAGCCTTTGCAGCCCCGCGGGTCCGTCATGCACCGCGCACAGGACCCGATAGCGGCCGAGCGCGGCCAGGGCCGCCGTCGGGTCGGCGGCGGTCATCACCAGGCGGTGCCGGGGCACCACGAATCCGGCAATGAAGGCCGCGAGATCGGCGCCGTCCAGGTCCAGGCGTCGGGCGTCGGCGTGGTCGGCCGCGCAGGCCGCCACCACCCCGGCACCATCGCCCCGCTGGATGGCGGCGGAGACGGCATGGATCCCGCTGCCGGGCAGGAACCGGTAGCCGCGGCGCAGCAGGGCGATGGCGTCGCCCAGACCCGGGTGGCCGCAAGGCTCAGGGTTCGCCAAGGGTCCGGCGCCGAGGCTCCCCGCGGTCGGTATGGCACCCACCTCGGCCAGGGCCGCGGCCAAGGTCGCGGACCACGCGGGCTCGCGCCCCCGCCCGCAGAGGTCGGCCAGCACCGCCCCGGCCTGGACCGAGGCGAGTTGCTCCCGATCACCCAGCAGGATCAGGCGGCAGGCCGCGGGCAGGGCAGCCAGGAGCCGGGCGGCGAGCGGCAGGTCGAGCATGGACGCCTCGTCCACCACCAGCAGGTCCAGGTGCAGCGGGTTGTCCGGCCCGTGACGCGGCGCGGCCCGCCCCGGCCTGGTACCGAGCAGCCGATGCAGGGTCGTCGCCGCCTCGGGGATGGCGGCCGCGCTCCCGGCGTCCAGAGCGCCGTCGCCCAGCAGCGCCGCCTTGGCCTGGCGGATGGACTGGGTCACGCGGGTCGCCGCCTTGCCGGTGGGTGCCGCGAGTCCGATCCGCAGGGTCTCGCCGCGGGCGCGGGCCTGGTCGATCAGGAGCGCCAGACAGGCGGTGACGGTACGGGTCTTGCCGGTGCCGGGACCGCCGGAGATCACACACAGGGGCCGCAACACGGCCATGGCCGCCGCCACCCGCTGCCGGTCGAGGGTGCCCTGCGGCGCGGCCGGGAACAGGCGCGCGAGCCCCGCCGCCAGGCGTCCGCGATCCACCCCCGCCGCCAGGCCCGCGGCGCGCGCCCCGATGGCCTGTGCCACCCCCCGCTCGAAGTGCCAGTAGCGCCCCAGATAGAGCCGGTCCGCGGCGTCCAGGATCAGGGGTGAATGCGCGCCCCCTGCCAGGGCATCGGCGGCGCCCTGGACCGCCGGCCAGGCCAGCAGTTCGGCCCGCCACTGCGCGAGCGGCGGGGCCAGCAGCCCCGGCAACTCCGGGAAGGGCGAGCGCCCCGCCAGCCCAGGCAGGTCCAGACACAGGTCCCCCGCGCCCACCTGCCGGCTCGCCAGGGCCGCGGCCAGCAGGCGCGGTCCGGTCGCCTCACCGACCAACTCCCCCAATTGGCGGGCGAAGTGCAGATCGAGCGCCCGCAGCCGCCGCAGCGCCACCGCCTGGCGCAGGCTGTCGAGAAACCCCTGGTCGGCCGGGAGCCGCAGGGGGGTTGGCACGGGGTACGCGTCCGGGCAGTCTGGATTCATCAGCATTGTCTTCCTTCAGACGCGGTCCCTGGTTCGAGGGCAGCGCGCAGCGCGTCCAGCAGGGCGGCCAAGGACTCCTCCAGGCGCTCGATCAAGGGCTCCAATTCGGCGCGCGGGCGCCCCTCGCGCAGTGCCAGTTCCAGGTCCAGCGCCTGTGCCTGGATGGCGGTGGCGCCCAGGGTGGCGGCGGCGCCCTTGAGGCCGTGGGCGATGCGGCGGGCGCCGTCGCCGTCGCCGCGGTCCAGGTGCTCGCGCAGGCGGGCCGGGGCCTCACGGTGGCTGTCGGCGAAGACCCGCAGCAGGTGCGCGAGGCGCTCTACCCGGCCGGCGAGGTGGCGCAGCGCGAGCGCGGTGTCCAGGCCGGGGATCGCGGCGAGGCGGGCCAGTGGCGCGGTGCGCTGCGGCGTCGTGTCGGCCGCCGCTCTGGTCCCGGCCGCCGGGGCCGCGCCGGCGTCCGCTGCCGGGATTGGCAGGGCCGCCCCGGGCGGCAGCCAGCGCAGCAGGGCGGCGAACAACACGGCCGGGTCCACCGGCTTGCCCACATGGTCGTTCATCCCCGCGGCCAGACAGCGGGCGCGGTCTTCGCCGAAGGCGTTGGCGGTCAGGGCCAGGATCGGGGTGGCGGCGTAGCCGGGGAGGGCGCGGATCAGCGCGGTCGCCTCCAGGCCGTCCAGTACCGGCATCTGCATGTCCATGAGGATCAGGTCGTAGGGGGCCGCCCGCGCCAGCGCTATGGCTTGCGCGCCGTCGGCCGCCAGGTCCGCCTGGAGCCCGGCCCCGCGCAACAGTTCCAGGGCGACCTCCTGGTTGATGGGATTGTCCTCGGCGAGCAGCACGCGCGCCCCCGGGTGCGTGCGGCGCAGGGCCAGTTCCGCCGCGTCGGTGGCGTCCGCCGCCGCGGCGGTCGGTTGGGCGTCGGCGCCGCCCGGCGCCCGTGCCCCCCGCCCCAGCCGGGCGGTGAACCAGAAGGTACTGCCCGCCCCGGGCCGGCTCTGGACCCCGACGGCCCCGCCCATGCGTTCGGCCAGGCGCCGGTTGATGGCGAGCCCCAGCCCGGTGCCGCCATGGCGGCGGGTGGTCGAGGGGTCCAACTGCTCGAAGGCGTCGAACAGGCGCCCCTGGTCCGCCGGGTCGATGCCGGGTCCGGTGTCGCGCACGGCGCAGCG
>Ga0247840_10003916_pt1 | contig 24368 bp, 18 predicted proteins | sample LaCruzMarch2015__FD_192404 | JGI IMG/M metagenome (GOLD analysis project Ga0247840, IMG submission 192404) | Freshwater microbial communities from meromictic Lake La Cruz, Castile-La Mancha, Spain - LaCruzMarch2015_17m | ecosystem: Environmental > Aquatic > Freshwater > Lake | place: Spain...
TCATGGCTAGCCGCACCGGCGCTTGCTGCAAGGCGCCATGCTCCATCGCAACCAGCACCGGCGCCTGCCAGAAGGCACCATTCTCAATCGGCGACGGGCACGAGGCCAGGGTTATGGCTGCTAGCGTGTGCTAGCTCGAGACGGGCCGCCGCAGGCTTAGGCTGGCGCGGGCCGCTTGTGGGCTAGGTTGTACTAGGATACTAATGGACTAGACTGGATGCGGTCTAGCACCCTTTACCTTAGACAGATTGTGCCTGCTTCCTGCGCTGCCACTGTCGGCCCCGCATCCCGCACCCGCCGCACCCCGTTTGCGCCCCCCGACAGTCAAATTATAACGGATTTTAGTCCATGCTTGTCAACCCGTCAACCCGTCAACCCGTGAACCCAAGAGGACAAACGTCGTTCCTTCTGGCGTCGCTACACAGAAATGGTCAGCGATTCAGGCGTGAAGGCCCCCTTCGACACCTGGATGGTCCACCGCGCCGAGCACTACATCGCGGCCCTTCCCGACCGCCGCCTGGCCGATCATACCCCTGCCGAGGTGGATGCCTACCTGGCGGAGCTGGGCCGCAACCCGGCCCTCAAGGACTGGCAATTCCGCCAGGCCGTCGATGCTATACGGATGCTCTTCGTGCTGGCCGGGGTCCCGTGGCTCGCGCAGGTAAACTGGGACCACTGGCGCGACTCGGTGCGCGCTCTTGGCCGGGACCATCCGACGGCGGCGCGGGACTCTGGTCCGGTGCCGACGGTGGGGCAGCGGGGGACCCGCTCACCCAGTCAGGCGGCCCGGGGAGGAGGGGCCGGGCGGCGCGGGTGCCTCCTTTGCCGCGATCCGGCAGGCGCATGGGAGGCTGTTGGACCGGGTGGCGGCGGTGATCCGGGGCCGGGGCCTGGCGACCCGTACCGAGCAGACCTATGTGCATTGGATCATGCGGTTCATGGAGTGCGTGCGGCTGCGGGTGCAGGATATCGATTTCGGCTGCAACCAGATTACGGTGCGCACTGCCAAGGGCGGGAAGGACCAATGTGCCGTCTGCCATCCCGCCGTCGTCAGCACCGGCACCCAAGCCGGGGATTCATATCCAGGAGCAGCTTCATGCGCAGCCGACGGCGGTCTCGACCTCGGCGGCGCGCCAGGCGGCATAGCTCAGAGCCTGGGCGATGTCTTCCGCCTCCAGGTAGGGATAGAGCGCGAGCACCTGAGCCCGGTCATGGCCGCTCGCGATCATGCCGACGATCATGCCGACCGTCACACGCATCCCGCGAATGCAGGGCTTACCCCCCATGACCGCGGGATCGAAGGTGATTCGGTCGAGGCACTTCATCTCCATGGTGGAACTCGCGAGCAGTTTTCAGCCGTTCATGCAGGATAGCATGGGGGACATGGGTGCTTCCCGCTGACTTACCCAGGCCCGTGCGGGGGCCTTGATCATGGTTCCGGCCGCGACCCTGACCGGTTCCGAAATTTCTTGACAAGATTAACAGGATTTACAAGATTGAAGAGTTCGTCATGTTTTTTTGCCGCCGTGCCTTCGGCCAGGCAACAAGCCAACACGCAAAGCCTGACTATCCGCGCAGAAAGACGCAATGCCGTCGCTCACCGACCGGCGGGTAACGGCGCCATTGCCACGCCGCGCTTGCCGCGACTCTTGACCGCGTACATCGCCTCATCGGCACAGCGCAACAGGGTGGCGCCGTCCGGCCCGTGGTCCGGGAACAGGCTGACGCCGATACTGGCGCCGAGCGCGGCCGGCCCCTCGGCAAGCTCGATGGGTGCGCAGATCGCCGCGAGCAGGCGCCCACCCAGATCCAGCACCGCGGAACACCCGGGCACGTCCCGCAACAGGACGGCGAACTCGTCGCCGCCGAGCCGTGACACGGTGTCCGGACGCCGCACCACCAACTGCAGGCGCGCGGCCACCTGGCACAGCACCTGATCGCCCGCCGCATGACCCCGGGTGTCGTTGACTGCCTTGAATCCGTCGAGATCCAGGAAGATCACCGCCAGACGCTCGCCGGTGCGCCCAGCCGTGCCGATCGCCTCGTGCAGGAGGTCTTCAAACCGGCGGCGGTTGGCGAGTCCGGTCAGGCTGTCGCGATGGGCCAGTTCCCCGTAGCGGGTGACCTGGCGGCGCAGCCGCTGGTCCTCCAGCTCCCGTGCGGTCACGTCCTGAAGCCGCAGGATCAGGCCGAAGTTGGCGCCGTCCACCCCGCGCAGGGCCCGCGCGTGGGCCTCCGCATAGAACTCGCCGGCCAGGGGGTCGACGCGGTGCAGCAGCAGCTCGAGCGGGGTGTCGGCGGCGGCCGCGCCGGCGCGGATGCGCGCGAGGATCGCCGACGGGTCCGACTCCCCGGAATTGGGCTCGGTGACCCCCTGGGCCAGCCGCAGCGGGGCGTCCAGCACCGCCTCCGCCACCAGGGGATGGCGCGCGGCGTCCTGGTTGATCCAGCGCACCACCCCGTCACGGTCACAGACCAGGGTCGGATCGGGGATCGCATCGACCAGGGATTGGAAGAAGGCGCGGTCCTGGCGCAGGCGGCGCGCGGCCTCGGCCGCTTCCACCAATTGCCGCACCCGGTTGCGCAGTACGGCCCAGTGGATGGGTTTGGTGACGTATTCGGTAGCCCCGGACCTGAAGGCCCGATCCACCGACTCCTCGTCTTCGTAGCTGGTGATCATGATGATGGGGACATGGCGCCCGGTGGGGAGCGCCCGGATCGCCTCGCAGGCGGCGAAGCCGTCCAGCACCGGCATGGCCGCATCGAGCAGCACGATGTCGGCCCCCTGTGCCTGGAACCGCTCGAGCGCGCGCTGACCATTGTCTGTGGTCTGGACCTCGAATCCGAGCTGGGAGATGAACTGCTGCATGGCGGCGCGCAGCACGCCATCGTCATCCACCACCAGCGCGCGGTAAGGCCCGCCGCGATCGGCGATCAACATAATCCTGAAATCCACAGATGGCCACAGATGAACACAGATTTTCTCTTAAGCGTCATGCGCGTATCAATAATTCCAGAAAAAGCAGTTTAGCCGCAAATAACGCAAATTAACGCAAATAACCAGAGACTTGGCCTTTGCTGCACGTTGGCCTCGATCATCGTTCCGGCCACCGTGGTGTGTCGGTCGGCCTTCAGGCCGACCGACTGGGAGCGCCGCACCCCAGTGCGGCCCGGCCTGTCCGCAGCACGCAACGCAGCGGTCGCCAGCGAGATCGCGCCGCACTGGGGTGCGGCGCTCCCAGTGGCCGGGACTATGATCGAGGCCTGCACGTTCATCGACCGGGTGACGCCCGCGATGATGTTAACCAACTGATTTATTTGCGTTCATTTGCGTTCATTTGCGGCCGAATACTCTTATTGGGACAATCTGTGTTCATCTGTGTTCATCTGTGTTCATCTGTGTTCATCTGTGGACAAAAGATCTTTCCAGGATCAGGCGCAGGCCCCGCTGTCCGCCCCCGGCAAGGCGGCGAGCGCCGCCAGGAACCGCTGCGTCTGCGCCTCCAGCGCCGCCAGCAGGGGCGCTGCCGCGCCCAGTTCCCCGGACTTGCCCAGTGCCTCCAGGGCGCGCGCCAGCCGGACCAGCTCGCGGCCGCCCAGGTTGGCGACGGACCCGACCAGGGTGTGGGCGGCAATGCGGATGCGTTCCCCATCGGCCGTCTCGACCCCCAGCCGCAACTCGGCCACGCGCTCCGGGATGTCCGCCAGCGCGGCCTCGATCACCACGCTGAGGTCGCCGATGGCCTCGCGCAGTGCCCCGATCGCCCGCTGGTCGATCGGGCTGACGGCGGGGGGCTCGCTCGTCGGCTCAAGCTCAGACCCGCTCGCGGTCACCGCGTCCGCGTCCGCGTCCGGCGCCGACCCGGGTTGGGGGCGGCGCCACCAGCGGTCCAGGGTGGCGAGCAGGTCCGGGGCGCGGATGGGTTTGGGCAGGTAGGCGTCCATGCCGGCGGCGAGGCAGCGGTCGCGCTCGGCCGGGTAGGCGTGGGCGGTCAGTGCGATCACGATCTGGTGGCGGCCGTCGGTCGCGCCCTCGCGCTCGCGCAAGGCCCGGGTGGCGGTGAGGCCGTCGAGCACGGGCATTTCGCAGTCCATCAGCACCACGTCGAACGACTCGGCGGCCAGGGTGTCGAGCGCCTCCTGGCCGTCGCTGGCGATACGGATGGCGCACCCGGCGCGCCGCAGGATGCCGTTCAGGACCATCTGGTTGACATGATTGTCCTCGACCGCCAGGACCCGGCAGCCGTCCAGTCGCAGGCGCGTCGGGGTCCGCTCCACCTCGGCCGGGTCGGCGTGGCCGCCCCCGAACAGCAGCGACAGGGCCTCGAGCAATTGGGTGCGGCGGATGGGCTTGACCAGGGCGTCGTCGGCGCCCTGCTCGCGCGCCTTGCGGCCCTCTCCCACCTCGTCCATCGAGGTCTGCAGGACCACCCGGACGGCGCGCAACGCCGGGTCGGCCCGCAGGTAGGCGAGCACCGCGAAGCCGTCCATCCCCGGCATCATGCGGTCGAGCAGGACCAGATCGAAGGCCCGCCCCGCGGCCTTGGCCTCCTCGATCAGCCGGACCGCCGTGGGCCCGTCCGGCGCCTCGGTGCAGACCATGGACCAGGCACTGCACATGCGCTGCAGGTAGAGCCGGTTGGTGGCGTTGTCGTCCACGATCAGGACGGTGCGGCCCGCCAGCACCCCCAGGTCGCTCATCCGCCAGGGGGGCGCGGCGGGCTCTGCGCTGGTCTCCAGGGCGACGACGAAGCTGAAGCTGCTGCCCGCGCCGGGGCTGCTCTCCAGGTCCAGGGTACCGCCCATCATCTGCACCAACTGGTTGCTGATGGCAAGCCCCAGGCCGGTGCCGCCGAAGCGCCGGGTGGTGGTGTTGTCGGCCTGGCGGAAGGCCTCGAAGATGTGGTCACGCGCCGCTGGGCTGACCCCCATACCGGTGTCGCAGACCGCGAAACCGACCGCCGGGCGCGCGGCCTCGGCCTCGTCGAGCCACACCCTCAGCCCCACCTCCCCGCGCTCGGTGAACTTGATGGCGTTGCCGATCAGGTTGATCAGGACCTGGCGCAGTCGGGTCGGGTCGCCGATGACATTGGTCGGGACCTCGGGCTCGACGTGGCAGATGACCTCCAGGCCCTTGCCGATGGCCTTGCCGGCGAACATCTGCATGGTCTCCTCGGCCAGCTCCGGGAGGTTGAAGGGGGTCCGTTCCAGTTCCAGCCGGCCGGCGTCGATCTTGGAGAAGTCCAGGATGTCGCCGATGACCCCCAGCAGGCCCTCGGCGGAGCTGATCCCGGTGTCCACGTAGTGGTCCTGCTCCTGGGTCAGCTCGGTGCCCTTGAGCAGCTCCAGCATCCCCAGGACGCCGTTCAAAGGGGTGCGGATCTCGTGGCTCATGCTGGCCAGGAACTGGCTCTTGACGTTGGCCAGTTCCACCGCCCGGTCCCGCGCCTGCTCCAGGATCTCCGCCTGGTCGGCACTCACGGTCACGTCCTGCACCAGCACCACCCGGTCCCCGGACTCACCGTCGACGGTCTGGACATTGAAGGCGCGGCGGCGACCGTCCTGATCTTCACACCGGTGGGGCAGGACGCCGAGGCCTTGCGGGTCGAAGCGCGTGAGGCCGCCGCACTCCCGGGCAAAGCGGTCCATGGTGGCGTTGAAGGCCTTGAAGCCCTCGGGGGTGGCGGACATGACCCCGATATCCAGGGCCTGGGTGGCGGTAAACAGGATGTCCAGGTCCCGCGCCTGGCGGTTGGCGCGCAGGGTGCGCATGATGGAGGCGATGCGCATCAGGAAGATGTTGATCGGGTCGTCCTTCCAGATCAGATCGATGGCCCCGGCGTCCAGGGCGTGCTCGATCACGTCCTTGCGCTGGGAGTGCATCACCACCGTGATGTCGCGGGTGCGGTCGTCGGCGAGCAGGGCGCGGCACAACTCATCGCCATTGCCCCCCGGCATGAAATAGTCGACCACCGCGAGTTGGGGCTTGTGGTGCTGGGCCACCGCGACCGCCTCGTCCATGGAATTGGCGATCACCACCGCGTAGCCGTTGTTGCGCAGCAGGTCCCCATACTTGGCACAGACCGTCGGGGAATCGTCGACGAACAGGATGGACCCGCCCAGTTGCTCGCGGTTGCGCAGGAGCTGGCGGGCGCGCCAGTCGCCCAGGCCGCCGGCCTCGCTGTAAGTCGTGAGAAACTTACGCATCCGGTAGGGCAACAGCCGCAGGTCCTCCTTGAGCTGGATATCGTTGTTGGGGCGGCGGCTGGCGAGCTGATAGGCGCGATCATCGGGCTGCTCGGTGAAGATCATCACCGCCAGTTGGTCCAGGCGCCGTTCGGCGCCGATGCGCTCCAGCAATTCCCAGCCGTTCATCCCGGGCATCAGCCAGTCCAGCAGGAGCCCGTCGAACGGCTGGCCCCCATCCAGGGCCGCGAGCAACAATTGGTAGCCGTCCTGCGCATTGCCCGCGGCGCTGCAGGCCATCCCGGCGGCGCTGAGCGACTGGGTACAGACCGCGCGCATGGTCGGCGAGTCATCGACGATCAGGACGCGGAAGCGGGTCTGTTCAGGCATGGTCGGGTCCCGGGCGCAGCAATCCCAGGCTCGGGTGCCCCGGGGCGCGCCGCGCGATCTCCCGCAGGTAGCCCTGGGCCAGGTCCTTGAGGCCCTTCTTGTGCAGCAGCAGGGCGATCAGGGCCAGGGCCTCCACATAGTCGGGCGGGCTCAGGTCCAGTTCGCCCTCGTCCACGGCATGGAGCAGGGTCTCGGTCACCTCCAGGGCCTCGAAGTCCTCGCCGCAGTCGGCCAGGACGCGCGCCTTGCCGAGTCGGGCGCGGGCGTCCGCGGGGTGGCCGGCGAGGATCGCATTGAAGGCGAGCAGGGCCTCGGCGAACCGCTTGGCCTGATAGTGGGCCTGCGCGTGCGCCAGGCGTGGGTGAGCGGCGGGCAGGGGCGGCGGCGCGGCGGGCGCGGGGCGGGCCGCGGCGGGCGCCGCCGGCCGCTCGGCCGGACGCGCTGGTGCGGCCGGGATTTGGGTGACCGGGGTGGGCAGGCGGTCGCCGTCGGCCGTCCGCCGCAGGCCCGGCACCGGGACCGCGGCGCCGGGGGCCGGGTCCCGGCGGGGATGGCCGGCCGGGGCCGGATGGGCCGCGCCCAGAGGGCGGAAACCGACGCAGCCGTCGAGTTCCTGCATCCGGAACTGCTCCCGGGGGATGTTCCACTCCGCATGGTCCACGAACAGCCAGCCGTCCGGCTCCAACAGACGCCCGAGCACGGCCAGCGCGCGGCTGGTGGTCTCGGGATCGAAATAGATCAGCAGGTTTTCGCAGAAGATCACGTCGAAGCGCCGGGCCAGGACCGTCGCCGCGTCCTCCAGCAGGTTGACCTGATGGAAGCTCACCCGCCCCAACAGGGCCGGCTCCAGGCGATAGGTGCGCGGACCCCGCGGGGTGAACCAGCGCTGGGCCGTGGTCGGGTCGGTACGGCGCAACGCCAGCGGTCCGTAGTCGCCGCGGCGCGCATCGGCCAGGCAGGTCGCGGAGATGTCGCCGGCCACGAGTTCCACCGCCCGCGGCGGGACGCGGTGCTCCTCGCACAGGATGGCCAGGCTGTACGGCTCCTCCCCCCGGGCGCAGGGCAGGGACAGGATACGCGCCGGTTGAGCGGGACGGCAACGCATCAGTTCCGGGATCAGGCGCGTGATGGTGACCCGCATCTGGTCTTGGGCGCGAAAGAAATAGGATTCGTTGGTGGTGATGGCATCGATGAAGGCCTGGGGCGGCAGGACCCCGCCTTGGAGCCGGTCCAGATAGATGACCGGGTCCAGTCCGTGGCGCTCGGCCTCCAGGCGTACCGCCAATTCTACCGGGGCCTGATTCTGCTCGGTGATACTGATACCGGTGCGGCCGCGGATCCAGGCCCGCAGGGTCTCGCCGACCACGCGGCCGTTGCTGGCGTCGGTCATGTGCGTTCATCCCGGACAAGACTCATCGCTGGCGTCATCGCCCTTCTCCCACCCAGCGCACGATCAGCCGCGCCAGTTCCGGGAGCGGTTGGCCGTGGGTGACGATGCCGCGCTTAATCGGTGCCCCGGGCATCCCGTCGACCGCCGCGGTGGCCGGGTCCTGGACCAGGACCTTACCGCCCGCGGCCTTGATCAGGCCCAGGCCTTCGGCGCCGTCGTCCCCCAGACCGGTCAGGACCACCCCGCAGGCGCGCACCCCGGCCGCGGCGGCAACGCTCGCGAACATGCGATTGATGTTCGGGGCATAGACCGATTCGCCGGCGGGTTCGCAGTGCAGCCGGCCGCCCGGGGTCATGACCAGATTACGCCGCCCGCCTTCCGCCAGATAGACCCGGCCCGCCACCGGCACCTCCCCATGCCTGGCCACGGCCACCGGGTGCCCGGTCTCCTGGCTGAGCCACAGGGCCAGGCCGTCGCTGAACTCCCGGTCGATATGCTGACTGATCAGATAGGACGCATCGAGCCCCCGGGTCACCCGGGCGAACAGGTTGGCGAGCGCGGTGGGTCCGCCGGTGGAACTGCCCACGGCGACGACGCGGGTCCCGGCCGGGTGCATGGACGGGGGCGGCGCCGGCCTGGCGGCGGGCGCCGCCGCCTGCTGCGCCCCCAAACCACCGCCGGTCCCGGGGACCGCGGGATTCAGGGTCAGGACGGTACGCATCTTGGCCAGCAGCATTTCACCGGCGGCGAGCAGGGCCTCACGGGTGACCCGCTCCCCGGGGCGCGCCTGCAGCGCGGGGGTCCGGGTGTAGTCCAGGGCGCCGGCCTTGAGTGCGTCGAAGACATAGGTGGTGTTGCGCCGGATGGTCGCGCTGCTGATCAGGATGCGCGTGGGGCACGCCGCCATGATGCGCCGCGTCACCTCAACCCCATTGATATCCGGCATGTGCATGTCGAGCAGCACCAGTTGCGGGCGCAGCCGCTGTGCCGCCGCCACGCCATCGGCCCCGCAGCTCGCCTGACCGAGCAGCCGGAAGCCCCCATCCGCCTGGATCACGGCGCTGGTGACCGCCCGGGCGACAGCCGAGTCATTGACGATCAGGACCCCAGGGGCGGCGGCGCGCTCAGACACCGTGGGCCGTCCCGGGGGCGGCGGCGCGCGCCGGGGCGCTCGCCAGGAGTTGCGCGACCAGGGCCAACATGGCGTCGGTGTCGAACTCGGACTTGGTGACATAGCGGTCGGCCCCGGCATCCAAGGCCTTGTCCCGGTCCTCGGCCCGATCCTTGTAGGACACCACGATGATGGGCAATTGCCGGAAGCGGTCCAGGCCGCGCAGGGTGCGGATCAGCTCGATGCCGTTCATGCGCGGCATGTCGATGTCGGTGATCAGGATGCGGTAGTCACCCGCCTTGGCCTTGTTGAGCCCGTCCACCCCGTTCACCGCGGTGGTCACCTGGTAGCCGGCCTGTTCCAGAAAATGCCGCTCGACCTCCCGCACCGTCACCGAGTCCTCGACCACCAGGACCTGGGCCGCCGTCGCGGCCTCCTGGGCCGGGTCCAGCGCCGCCGCGGCCTGCAGCCCGGCGGGCGCCAGATGGCCGACCCCCTCGCGCAGGTGCTGCAGCAGATCGGTGACATCCATGATCAGGGCCACCCCGCCGTCGTCCAGGAGCGTCAGCCCGGAGACCTCCGCGACCTTGCCCAGCCGCTCGTCCAGCGGGCGCGCCACCATGTCCAGTTCATCGATCACCGCCTCCACCAGGAGCCCGAAGCGGCCCCCGCCTTCCTCCAGCACCAGCAGGTGTTTGCGTCCCACCTCCTGCTGGATCGGCGCCAGGCCCAGGATGCCGTGGAGTTGGAACAGCGGCAGGGTCTCGCCGTCCAGATGGACCGCCAGGCGGCCTTCCAACTCACGCAGTTCGCTCTGGGCGAGGCGTCTGATCCGGGTCACCTCCGTCATCGGGAAGGCGTAGCGCTGGTCGCCGAACAGCGGGTGACGGCCGCCGACCACCAGCAGGCAGCGGGTGAGCGACAGGCTCAGCGGCACATGCAGCTCGAAGCAGGTGCCGCGACCGGGTTCGCTGCGGACCGCCACGGTACCGCCGCTGGACTCGATCCCCGCCTTGACGATGTCGAGCCCGAAGCCGCGCCCCGAGGTGGTGGAGAGGCTGCGCGCGGTACTCAATCCCGGCAGGAACAGGAACTGTGTGCGCTCCTCGCTCCCCAGTTGCGCCCACAGGGCCGGGGTCGTATGCCCGGCGGCGACCACCGCGGCCTCCAGGCGCCCCAGATCGATGCCGGCCCCGTCGTCGCCGACCCGCAGGCGCATCAGGGCCCCCACGCGGTGCGCCGTGAGCGTCAGGCGCCCGGCGGCGGGCTTGCCCTGGGACTCCCGCAGGGCGGGCGGCTCGATGCCGTGGTCCAGGGCGTTGCGCAGCAGGTGCAGCAGGGGGTTGCGCAACTGCTCCAGCACGGCCCGATCGATACGGTTGTCCTGGCCCTCCAGGTGCAGTTCCACCCGCTTGCCCAACTCCTGGGCCAGGTCCCGGACCATGCGCGGGTAGTCGTCGAACAGGTCGGACAAGGGCAGCAGGCGCGCCTGGGTGACCTCATCGGCCAGGCCGTCGGCCAGGTAATGGAAGCGACTCTCCATCCGATCGTGGGTTTGTGTGAGTCCATCGAGTCCGCCGGTGGTCGCGGCCAACCGCTGGGTCACCTGGCGCAACGCCTCGTGCAGGGCCTCCCGGTCCAGGTCATCGCCGAGCGCGCCCGCCAGCAGCCGGTTGAGGCGTTGACCGGCGCGGGTCAGCTCCCGGGTCAGGCCGCGCAGTTGATTGCGCTGCCCGGCGAACGAGGCCACGGCCACCGTCAGTTCCCCGGAGAGGCGATGCAGGCGGTCGAGTTGCTCGTAGGCGAGTCGGGTGCGTTGGCCGCCGGCGGGCAGGTCGGCCGGCAGGTTGGCGGGCAGACTGGCGCTCGGTGCGGTCGCGACCGTCGGCGGCGGACCGGCCGGGGCCTCGGCGAGTGCCGCGTGGGGCGGGGCGGGCGGTGGTTCGGCCGCCGAGTCGGCGGACGCGGGCAGCGGGTCGGCGGCCGACGCCGGCGGCGCACAGGGCGCGAACTGACCGCTCTCACGCAGGCGGGCAAGCTCTTCCAGCAGGGGCTCGAGCGGCGGCGCCGCGGCCCCTTGCCGCAGGCCGGCCAGCAGCGACTCGATCCAGCGCAGGCCGCAGTCCAGGGCCGGCGGGAGGCCAGCAGACAGGTCCCGGGCCTCACCGTCCAAGCGCCCGTGCAGCAGGTCCTCCAGGGCCCCGGCCACCGTGCGGATGGCGTCGCAACCGACGGCCCGGGCCGCGCCCTTGAGCGTGTGGAAGACCCGCGGCAGGTCATCATCGCCGCTGGCCCCGCTCGTTCCCGCCAGCAGGACGCGGGCCGCGGCGACCTGGGCGCTGACCTCCTGCGCGAAGATGCCCAGGAGGTCCAACCCGCAGTCCCCATCGGTGGCGCGGTCCAGGGGCTCCGGGGGTTCCGGCGGTGCCGGTGAGGGCGCCGGGGGGCCCGCCCGCTCGGCCTCGACCCGAGCGGTGAATTCGGCCAGGTCCGGCCAGGGGGTGCCGGCCAGCCGGGCGGCCAGGGTCTCGCGGATCAGGTCCACGGCCATCAGACACAGGTCCACGGTGGCCGCTCGCCACGGGAGCCGGCCGTCGAGCTGGTCGTGCAGGACGTCCTCCAGGCGGTGCGCGAGGTCGCGCTCCTGATCGCACTGTACCGCCCGGGCCGCCCCCTTGAGGGTGTGGAAGACCCGCATCAGGGCCTCGATGCCGGCCCGATCCGGGGGGCCCTGCTCGAACTCGAGGGCGAGGCGGGTCGCCTCCTTGAGGTTGGCCGCCACCTCCTCGCGGAAGATCTCGATCAGCTCGTTCATGCCGACGCCCCGGGCGCCAGGTCCCGCAGCAGGCCCAACTGCGCCGGCGCGAGCAGGTCCGCCAGGCAGATCTCCTGGGTCATGACCCCGTCGATCAGCCACAGGTCGGTACAGCCGCCGACCCGCGCGCCCAGGACCGGGGGCCGTCGCTGGTCATCGCCCAGGGTCCTGATCCCCGCCACGGTGTCCACGATCAGCCCCAGCGGGTGTCCGGCGGCGGCGAAGCGCAGGATGCGGTTGCCGCGCTGCCAGCCCGCCGGGTGGGCGCCGCCCAGGCGCTCGGCCAGGGCCAGCACCGGCAGGACCTCGCCGCGCAGGTTGAGCACCCCGGTGATGAAACCCGGGGCGCCCGGCAGCGGGCTCAGGCGCACCGGCATCAGGATCTCGTCCAGCGCGGCGAGGCGGGTCAGGAACCGCCCGCCGGCGGCCGTGAAGAGCAGGGCCTCCATCGGCTCGACTCAGACCCGGAAGACGGCGACGGCGCTGGCGAGTTGGGTCGCCATGGCATTGAGCTCATAGGTGACCGAGCGGGTCTGGCTCGCCGCCTTGGCGACCATGTTGGCCGACGAGAGCATCTCAGTGGAGGTGGTCTGGACCATGCGGGCGGCGTCCGCCTGGGCGCGCACCGACTCCAGGATCATGGTCATCTGCTCCTGGATGCGGTCCATGGCCGCGTTGATCGCGACCAGCGCCTGGCTGGTCTCCCCGACCAGGGCGACCCCGTGGTGAATCTCCTCGGACGACTTGTCCATGGCGAGCGCGGACGACTCGGTGGCGCGCTGGATGTCGCGCACCATGCCGCTGATGTTGCCGGCGGAGTCGATGGAGCGGTCCGACAGGCGCCGGATCTCCTGGGCCACCACCGAAAACCCCTTGCCCATCTCCCCCGCCTTGTTGGCCTCGATGGAGGCGTTGAGGGAGAGCAGCGTGGTCTGGTCCGCGACCATGGAGATGGTGGCCACCGCCTCGTTGATGTCGTCCATCTTGTCGTTCAGGGCCTTGATCCGCTCGGCGGTCTGGCGGGTCGAGAGCCCGATGGCGTCCATGGAGGACATCATCTGGGTGGACTTGTGGTTGCTGTCGGTGACGATGCCGGCGATCTCGCCCACGTTGCGCCCCACGGTCTCGGAGGAGGCGACCAGGGTGGCGGCACTCTGGGACATCTCGTTCAGCGAGGCGGAGAGTTCGTTGACCGCGCTCGCCTGCTGTGCGGAGGAGGCGGCCTGCTCGGTGGACGCGGCCTGGATCTCGTTGATCGAGGAGGACAGTTGCACACTCGCCCGCTGGATCCGCTGGACCAGGCCGAGCAGGTTCTCGCGCATCTGGTTGAAGGAGTCGGCCAGGGCGCCCAGTTCGTCGCGGCTCGCGACCTCCACCATGTAGGTCAGGTTGCCGCGGGCGATCTGATGGGCCCCGGTCATCAGGGTCTCGATCGCGGCGACGATGGGCCTGGGCACCGTGACCAGCACCAGGAGCCCCACCGCGAACCCCACCAGGGCGGTGCCGCCCACCAGCCACAGGGCCTGGGCGCCGGTGTCCTGCAGACCGGTGCTCTCCAGGTCGATGTCGTGCCAGGCGCTGGTGGTCAGTTCTTCGGCCAGCGTCAGGATGCGGTCGGCGGCGGTGACCAAGGCCTGTTTTTGGGTGGCGATCTGCGCCTGGGTCTGGGCCCCGGCGCTGCTGTCCTGGGTCAGTCTGGTCCCGATCTCACGCAGTTGCGCGCTGTAGTGGCCCAGCGCCTTGCGCAGGTCGGCCAAACCCGAGGCCAGCCCGGCGGTGGCAGCATCCGCCCGCAAGGCCTCGAGTTGGGCCGCCAGTTCCGCCGCGCTGGTGCGGGCCGCGTCATTGAGCGCCGGGCTGTGGGAGGCGAAAAAGGTCTCGAGCTGGACGCGCTCCGTGAGCAGTTCCCGGGTCAGTCGATCCAGGGTCCGCCCCAGGGCCACCTGGCCGGGACTGGCGGTGCCTTGCTCCGGCCAGGCGGCGGCGGTCAGGTCCCGGGCGCCGGTGATAACCGCATCCAGGTAACCGGCCAATTGCCGCTCGCTGCCTTGCAGCGCCGCGTCCTGTTCCGTCAGGGCCTTGCGCAAGACATCGATCTCTTTGATTTGGGCGGTGAAGCGGGTCTCGAACTCGTCCAAGGCCTCGGTCAGGGCGCGGTGCTGGGTGGTCACGTTGGTCCCCGCGGAGCTTTCGATCTGCCCGGCCAGGGGCTTCAACTGCTCCACCCGCTCCCGCGCCCGGGTCATGAGCCGCAGCACCTGATCCTGGGCGCCCTGGTCGCCGAGCAGCAGAGAGTCGCTCTGGGCGAGCATCGTGCGATAGACCGCGGTCTTGATCTCCTCGCTGACCCGCGCCAGGTTCGCGTGGTGCCCCAGTTCCGGGATCCCGTCCGCGGTCAACCCGTGCAGGGTCCGCACCGACACCGCCCCCAGGACCAGGATCACCACGGTCAGCAGCCCGAGTGCCAGGTTCAGCTTCCGCTTGAGGCTCAGGCCGCGGACGGCGGCGCGCCCGCCCCCGGCGGACCCCTTCATCAGGCCCCCGGAAGACGGCCGGCCGCTCGTCGCGCGCGACCCCGGGTCGGCGTCGTCCGACCCATGGAAGGGCATCCCGCTCTGGACCCCGTCGGGCTCGGGAACGACGAAATCCCCGGCGTGCTCGGACTGCTGGGCCTGGCTCGGGTCGCGGGCGTGGTCGCCCTTCTGGTCGGCACTCATGAGTGGTCCTCGTGGTGAATGTGGGTGTGGTCCGGGGTCCGCGCCCCCGGGACTCAAAAATGACTGAAGCCGGCGGCCAGCAGGGGGCCCAGGTCCAGCAGGGTCAGCGACCGGCCCTTGTGCTCACCCACGCCGACGCGGCGGATCGGCGCACCCGCGGCCGCCGCGGCCTGGGGCTGGAAACTATCCGGGTCCAGGGCCTCCACCGACTCTACCGCGTCGACCGGCAACCCGGTACGGCGACCGCGCCGGTCGCGGACCACCAGGGTCCGATTGGCCGGGCCCAGCCGATAGCCGGCACTGATCCCGAGCAAGGCGCCGGTATCGAGCAGGGGCAACAGCTCGCCACGGACATTGGCCAGTCCGAGCACCAGGGCGCTGACGTGCGGCAGCGCGATCCCGGTGGTGACACTCGCCACCTCATCCAAGGCCTGCATCGGCAGGGCGAAGCGCTCACCCGCGACCCGCACGATGACGAACACACGATCCGTAGAACTTTCCAGGGGGTCGAGCGCCTGGGCATAGCGCCCGGTCCAATGGTCGAGTTCGGCCGCGGGCAGGGGCGCGGCGGACGGGTCGATGGCGGCTGGATCGGACATGGCGGGCGGTTGTTTTGGTGCAGGATTCAAGTGAGTGCCGAGCAAGCAATGACCTCGGGAGTTTCTCGGGCTGGCGTGCATTATGCACCGTCGGCAGATTCGCGGATCGCCCGCGGAAAATTTTCCCGGGGTGTCGCGGTGGGGGTGTCGGCATCCCGCGGCCGCCGCGCGGCCGGGAGATCCCGGGTACGTCGTTGTCGTTGTCGTTGTCGTAATCGTAATCGAATAATCCGACCACGATTACGACAACGACAACGACAACGACAACGGTTCTGATCGCACCCCCGGGGGCGGACTGTTGCCGCCGTAACAGACAGAAATGCTAGACTGTACGATCCGCGGCAGAGCGAGTGCAGGGCCGGGGGGCGGGGAAAAGGTGCGGCTATCCCGGTTGAATTCCAGCCTGTCGACGTGAGTCCAGGACTGGCGTCGGTCGCGCTCGACCGGGCGAGCCGCCACACCTTGCCGCAGCGAACGGCAGCCAGGTCCACGGGGACGGCCGGCACCGCCCCGGGCCCTGATCACCAACTAACCGGTAGCGAGGTTCGGCACCGGACATCGCCGACTTCGAGTTTGTCGAGGAAGACAAACCTTATCGGGAATGGCTGATCCCCGCCGACCTGCTCAACCGGTACCCGCGTGTGCGCACCAGGTGCTGATCAGTGACCGGCAGTGCCAAGGCGCGGGGCTCGCGCAGCGTCTTGGGTCTTGTCCGTGGCGAGCAGTTCGGGTGTCGGTCGGTCGGCGCGGACCCGGACCCGGTTTCAGCAACCCCTGGGCGCCCCCAAGGGCGCCTGCCGCGGAGTAGAAAATCAAACATGATCAAGGTCATCATCGTCGACGACCACGCCCTGTTCCGGGCCGGGCTGCGGCTCATCCTGGCCCAGCAGGACCAGATCGAGGTGGTCGGTGAGGCGCCGAGCGGCGAGGAGGCGCTGCGGCTGGCCAAGCGGCTGGAACCGGACATCTGTCTCATGGACCTGCAAATGCCGGGCGGGATGGGCGGTATCGAGGCGACCCGCAGGCTGCTGCGCCTGGTCCCCAACTGTCGGATCATCGCGCTCACCGTGCTCGGCGATGATCCCTTCCCGGGCCAACTGCGGGACGCGGGGGCCATGGGCTATCTGACCAAGGGCTGTCCCGCCGACGAGCTGGTGCGGGCGGTGCGGACGGTGGCGAGCGGGCGGCCCTATGTGGATTCATCGGTCGCCCAGGCGCGGATGCTGGCCGACTGGGATGGCGGGGCGGGCAGTCCCTTCAAGGAGTTGTCGGCGCGTGAGCTGCAGGTGGCGGTGATGATCCTGGACGGTCAGCGCACCCCGGACATCTCCAGCACCCTCTCCCTGAGCCCCAAGACGGTCAGTACCTATCGGCAGCGGATCTACGAGAAGCTCGGTGTGCATACCGATGTCGATCTGACCCGCCTGGCCATGCGCCACGGCCTGATCCGTGAAGACCCCGGGAGTCTCTGAGGGCGCGCCAGCGCCGGGCGGCGACCCCCGCGAACGCCTCGCGCAACTGCCCGAGGGGCCGGGGGTCTACCGCTTGCTGGACGCGCAGGGGACGGTGCTCTATGTCGGCAAGGCGAAGAACCTCAAGCGTCGGGTGGCGAGCTACTTCAGCCGTGCACTGAACCAACGTCTGCTGGTGATGGTGGGCCAGGTGGCGGACATCGAGGTGACGGTGACCCGCGGCGAGGGCGAGGCCCTGCTCCTGGAGAGCAACCTCATCAAGTCACTGAAGCCGCGCTTCAACGTCCTGCTGCGCGACGACAAGAGCTATCCCTTCATCCGCCTGAGCACGCAGGACGCCTTCCCGCGGCTGGCCTTCTATCGCGGTCCGCGCACGGGGCCCGGGCGCTTCTTCGGGCCCTATCCCAGCGCCTGGGCGGTGCGCGAGACGCTGCAACTGCTGCAACGGCTCTTCCCCGTGCGCCAGTGTGAGGACAGCTTCTATCGCACCCGCTCGCGTGCCTGTCTCCAGTACCAGATCAAGCGCTGCACCGGACCCTGTGTCGGGCTGGTGAGCGAGGCGGTCTATGCGCAGGACGTGGCCCACACCACCAAGTTCCTGGAGGGGCGCACGGACGAGGTGATCACCGAGTTGGGCGTCGCCATGGAGCGGGCCGCCGCCGCCCTGGAGTTCGAGCGCGCCGCCGTGCTGCGCGACCAGGTCGCGACCCTGCGCCGGATCCAGGAGCGTCAGTATGTGAGCGGGGAGGGCGGCGATCTGGACATCATCGGCTGCGCCCAGGAGGGCGGCCAGTGCTGTGTTCAGGTCTTCTTCATCCGCGGCGGACGCAACCTGGGCAACAAGGCCTTTTTTCCGCTGGCCCCGGCGGACACCCAGGAGGGCGCGCTGCTGGCCGGGTTCCTCACCCAGTTCTATGCGGACAAGGAGGTGCCTGGCGAACTGATCTGCTCGGCGGAACCCGACGACCTGGACCTGCTGGAGGCCGCCCTGGCGGAGCACGCCGGGCACCGCGTGCAGATCCGCTCGCGGGTCCGCGCCGAGCGCGCCCGCTGGCTGGAGATGGCGCGCGGCAACGCCGCGGTGGCACTCAAGTCCCGGCTCGGCAGTCAGGCCGGTTACAGCCTGCGCCTCACCGCGCTGCAAGAGGCCCTGGCCCTGCCGGAACCGCCCACCCGCATGGAGTGCTTCGACATCAGTCACACCATGGGCGAGCGCACCGTCGCCTCCTGCGTGGTGTTCGACGACGCCGGCCCGCGTAAGTCAGACTATCGGCGCTTCAATATCGAGGGCATCACCCCGGGCGACGACTATGCCGCCATGCACCAGGCCCTGACCCGCCGCTATACCCGCGTCCAGCAGGGCGAGTATCCGGTGCCGGACCTGGTCTTCATCGACGGCGGCCGGGGCCAGCTCGGCACCGTGGCGGGGGCGCTCCAGGAACTGGGACTGGGCACCCTGACCCTGGTCGGGGTCGCCAAGGGTCCGGACCGGCGCCCCGGCACCGAACAGCTTTGGTTGTTGGGGCAGGGGACGCCCGTTATACTGCCCGCCGACTCGCCGGCCTTGCACCTGATCGCGCAGATCCGCGACGAGGCCCACCGCTTCGCCATCACCGGCCACCGCAGCCGCCGGGCCAAGGCGCGCACCGCCTCGGTCCTGGAGGAGATCGGCGGGATCGGTCCCAAGCGGCGGCAGCAACTCCTCCAGGCCTTCGGGGGTATGCGCGGACTGACCAGCGCCGGGGTGGAGGACATCGCCCGGGTCGCGGGTATCAGTCGCGACCTGGCGCAGCGCGTCCACGACTCCTTTCATCCAGATGCGCCCGCCCCCTGAACCGTCGCCCGAAGCTATGTGGAATACACCCAACCTGTTGACGATGCTGCGGATCGGCCTGATCCCCGTGTTCGTCGGCGTCTTCTATGTGGAGGCGCCCTGGGCGCCCTATGCCTCCGCCGCCATCTTCGGCCTGGCCGCGGCCACCGACTGGCTCGACGGCCACCTGGCCCGGCGCTGGGACCAGACCTCGCCGCTGGGGGCCTTCCTCGACCCGGTCGCCGACAAGCTGATGGTCGCCGCGGCCCTGGTCCTGATGGTGCAGGCCGACCACCGGACCCTGGTGGCCCTGCCCTCCATCGTCATCATCGGGCGCGAGATCACCGTCTCGGCGCTGCGCGAATGGATGGCCGAGATCGGCGCCCGCGCCGAGGTGGCGGTGTCGCAGATCGGCAAGTTCAAGACCACCGCCCAGATGGTCTCCATCATCCTGATGCTGCTGCACGACTCGGCCCTGGGCCCCTGGGTCTACGGACTCGGCCTGGTGCTCCTGTACCTGGCGGCGGTGCTCACCCTCTGGTCGATGGTCATGTATCTGCGCGCCGCCTGGCCCAGCCTGTCCGGGCAGGCGAATCAGGCGCCGGACGAGCCGCGCTGAGTTGGTCCCGTCCGGGCCCGGGCCGTCACTCCCGTCCCGTGAACAGCGATTGCGCGCCCAATGGGCTAATCTACATGGGTGGAAATGCTCGGACCTTTGGGCCTCGATCAAAACTCCGGCCATCGGCCCTCGCGGCAACCCGTCGCGGCCCGGGGGGCCGCTCCTACGCCGTAGGAGCGGCCCCCCGGGCCGCGACGGATATCACCCTCGAGGTCGCCGAACCAATCATCGACGCCGACCTCTGGCCGCGTCAGTACCCGTAGGGTGCGCCGTGCGCACCACGGCGCCGGCCAAGACTCACGCCGCTTCGTTCAACCGCTGCCTCTCAGGGTGCGCGCGGCGCACCCTAACGCCAGGGCTTCGAGTCATCGCGGGTAGGCGGCACTGGGGGCGAACGCGACGCACTCCTTGAAGCGCCCTTACTCGCCATGGACAAAGGCCAGGTCCGGACCTAAACTACACCGCTCGCTGCCGCCCTGGCGGCGAGCCCCGGAGAGGTGCCAGAGTGGCCGATCGGGCCTGACTCGAAATCAGGTGTACGCGTGAGCGTACCGTGGGTTCGAATCCCACCCTCTCCGCCATATAAAAGCCTCATGTGATTGATTCTCATGGGGTTTTTGTTGGATAGAATTTCCAGTATACACTAAAAGGCTGGCTGTCCGTGGACGTGACTGGACGTTGAGCGATTCCTGACCAAGTCCATCTTGCATCCATGGCGTGTGCGATTGCTGGTAGCCTATACTTGCTTTAAGGTTATCACGGTCCACCGGACCCCAGCGGTCCTCTCTTGATGCTGTCGCCCCAAGCGACGCCAGGAGCCCCCACAAGACGTTTCTAACCCGACAGCTTGAAAAGCTCTGTCCTGAGCCAAACCAGGGCGACCTAGATGGCTCTAGGTGGTTCTGGCGCGCCCCTGAGGTCGCGGCACCGGGTGACCCTGCCCTGACCCTGACCCTGACCCTGCCTTGCCGATCCGCCCTCTGATTTCCGTCGCCAGACCGCGCTCAGTGCCTCTACAATGTGCTAACAGCGTCGCGGTGACAGTCCGATATTACTGAGCCTTGCAATGCGTCTAAGACTGTCTCAGCGCGAAGGATTCTGGGGAGCGCGACCAAAGCTAATATGTGATCCTAGCGGAGTAATACATAGTGGAAATTTTAAGAAATTCGCAAGAAATTGCGAATGCAATACGAAAACTTTTATCCGACAAAACAGAGAAACACATTATTGCAGTTGCATATGTTGGAGCGGATGCCATTTCGTATCTTGCAGAAGATCCGAAAGATCTAAAGCAATTAAGTCTTTACTGTTCAACTGCCATTCCCGGCACAAACCCTAGTAGTCTTAGGAAGCTGAAAAAGAGTGGCGTCATTATCAGTAAGGTAGATAAACTTCACTCCAAGGTATATTGGAGTAAATCACAGGGAGTTGTCATATGTTCAGCGAATCTATCCAACAACGGTCTGGCTGGTAACGTAAACCATGAAGTTGGGGTTCTTTTGCCTTCCGATAGCTTTGATGTTTCCGCTTATGTGACTGAATTGCCATCTGTTATTTTGACTGACAGGGATATCGAGGTGCTCGAAAGAGAATATAATCTGTATATGCTAAGAAATCCACAAACAGGACCGCAAGGTAATACTGAGACCCAAGATTTTAGTGCTTGGAATGGAGAGACAGGACCAAACTGGAAGATGTTTGACTGGTCTGTGAACGCTGCGGTACCAGGCGATGTAGCGAACCGGATAGCAATTCAACACCCAAGCGTAAACCAAGCAGGCATCGATTACATAGTGTCTGCCCGCAGTGATGCGTACGAATTGGGTGGATGGGTTCTTGAGTTCAGGGAGGACTGGAACGGAAACGAATTGCTGAGTGTTACTGATCTCCAATGGTTTATTCCGGTAGAAAGAATAAGGTCTGAAGATCCATATGATGAGGATTACCCTTACTACTGGATTAAATTACGCGATTGGATACCAACCCCTCAGCCTTTCAGCATTGATGATAGATTCGTTCAGTTATTCAATGATGTTTATGTCGGGATGAAAAACAGGGGGGAGGACGTAATCTTTAATAATCGTAATCCTAGAATACCATTCATCAACGCTTTGCGCGATGCTTAATTTTGCAGAATAAACTGTAATGTCGAAATTTGTCGATCATTGCAAGGAATCGTTAGAGCTATTCGGTAAGCCTTATGAAGAATTGCACCGATGGTTTGATGGAGTTCCGGGGACAGTATACTTAATTCAGGAGTTCCGGGGACAGTATACTTAATTCAGAGTGAGGCCAGTCTCGATTGAGTAAACTGTCACCGGAATTCCCCTGTCCCCGGAATTCCCCGCAGGATCGGTCGCGGGTGGCTGGCCTGTCCTATTTATCGGAGCGCTGACGGCCAGCGATGAATGCGCCCACCAGTCCGACAATCGTAGTTCCGCCAACGATAGATGCCGCGGTTTCAAGGCCAAGGACCCCAAGCCAGACCGTGGCCCCAAGGGCTGCCAGCGCCACCAGTAAGCCAAAGACCTGCCCCAGGGTCGTCTCAAAGAGTTCGTAGCGCTGAGCCCGTGCTGTCACCTGTCGGCGGTGGTTGGCTTCGTCTTCGGTCAGGCGCAGCAGCCGCTCAGCGAAGCCCGGTTGGATTTCGTCGTACTGCCGAAGGATCGCGGGCGGCGGAAGCGGTCCTGAGAAGATTTCAGTGCGCTGCTCTAAACGGCGTTCGCCGTTCTGCGCCGCCGTCCTATCGCCAGGGCGATTAGGCGTCCTGGTGGCGGGGGGCTTTGCCATCGTCCTGGCGTTGCGTTTTCAGGGCACGCGTCATGTCGTGTCCGATTCGCTCTAAGTCGCCGCGAAGCCGGTCAGCGTCTGAGTCTTCCGGTATGAAGCGTTTTGCGCGTGACTGGGGCGCCAAATCCACGACACTCCCCATGCCCTTAAGGAAGTGCTTGAGTTGTTTTGTCATGGTGTTAGACCAATTAGGTACAAGATGTAGTATTTCCGCCGCGCGTTCATACCAGATGTTGATTTGCGAACCCGTGGCGGCTTACTGAATTAGAAGAACCAACGATATAATACAGAACATGGGACCCCGTGGGTAGCAACTCAACACCCGGGGCCGCCGGACCCCTGCCGCTCGGCTGAAGCCAGGAAGGGGCGCGGCCTTCAAGGCGACCTCAGAAGAACGACTTGATGACCAGCGAGGCGACGCCGGCTAACATCAGGCCGAGCATCCACTGCAACAGCGTGAACTTGCCGGCGAGATCGCTGCGCAGCAATTGGACGTCGCCGTGCAACGCTTCGATCTTCGCCTCCAGGCGCTCGATGTCGCGCGTGCTGGCCACCTCAGAGCAAGACAGTACCTCAGCCAGGGCTTGTGCCTCGGCCCTGGCCTGCTGAGGAGGAACCCCGCCGGCTTCCAGGCGTGGCTTCCAGGCGTTCGGCGTACTTCAGCGTATCGACGGTGATGGCGGCCATGGTTCGCTCCCGGTGTGGCGGCTCAGGAAGTCTAAGTCCGGGAGGGGCGCGGTTGCCAACCGCCAGGGAAATAGAGGACCCCAGGTCGGGACACCGCTTCGGGAATCAGCCCAGACCCGGCAGAACTCGCGGGATCAGGTGTGGTGCAGGTCCGGCCTCATGGCCTCCAGGACCGCGGTGGGGTTGCGCTCGATCACATTGAGAAGGACCAGCGCGGCGCCCTGGGGGGTGCGGTCGCCGCGCTTCCAGTGGCGCAGGGTCGCCACGGAGAACCCGAAGCGGCCCGCGAACTGGTCTTGTGTCAGCCCCAGCCGGCGGCGCAACCCGGCCACGTCAACCGCCCGGGGGCGGTGTTCCAGGACCCCACTCGGGGCGCCCATGGCATGGGCGGCGGCTTCTTCCAATCCTCGCTTGATGCTTGCAAACGCGCTCATCGTCTTACCTCGCAAGCCAGACCGACACCAGTGTATCGACCAGTCCGGCCAGTTCGTTTCGTTCGGCATGGGCAAAGTCTAATCCAGCGGATTACTTGACGCCAGCCGCGGCGGGTCAAACGGTGCGCGCCCTGGTCCTGGGGATCTCTGCGACGGGCGCAACCGGCCGGGTACACCACTCTGCCCAAGCGTCCATCATCGCGGCGCGCTTGGTGAACAGGTCGCCACGGCGGTAGGCAGCTTCAACCTTGTCCGCGATGACATGGGCTAGGGCCATTTCGCAGACATCGCGCGGGAAGCTCGACACTTCGCCGGACCAGTCCCGGAACGCGGAGCGGAATCCGTGGGGCACAAAGTCCCCGCGATCCCCGCCGACTCCGTAGCCCATGCCGCGCATCTGTTGCAGCATGGCCATGGTGGAGACAGGCCGACCGTTGCGCGCACCGGGGAAGACGTAGGGATTGCCAGCGATCCGCGGCAGGCTCCTAGGCCCTTTTTCTTTGCCCTCTGGTCCAATTCCGGTCTTCTTTCGAGTCGCCGCGACCGGTTCAGGCGCTCGTCGGCGCCTGGATGATGCCGTGCGGCTTCCGTGCGCTTACTGCGTGGCGCCTCGGCGGCGCGAAACGCCACAGTCTAGGCCGCGGCCCTTGCCGGCGTGCTCATCCCCTGTAGAGCGGGCGGGTTTGTCAAGTCCGCTTGAATGCTCTAGCCTTGTATCCTCCTGAGCAACCCGAGCGGTGTCCGACGGGGATTCCTGTGCGATGCGCTCGTCTGGCGCAGCTTCGCGACCGCTGCGTGCGGGACGGGAGCGGCCCTGACGTCGACGGGAAGCCGATCTTGGGCGCGTAATTTCACCAACCGCAAGGGAACCGCCGTGAGCAACCCGTTTTTCGACCGGCCGATCCTCAACTCCCCGTACGCCTGCCCGGGGCGCCACTGGGAGTTGGATGACACGGGCCAGCCAACCCAAGCGATCATCGAGGCCCGGCGCCTGGCGGAGTTCATCACCCCGATCCCCAAGCCGAAAAAGCGCAAAGACGCCCCCAAACAGGGCGAGTTCCTGTTCGACGAGGGCAAGGGCCTGAGCACCGAGGCCCAGCGCTACGACCACACTGCCATCATCAACGCCGTGCGCCGCGAGGTCGACAAGTGGCGTTTGCTCCCCGACCCCGGCGCTTGGCGTGTCACCCCTGAGACCGCGCGCCTCCTCACGCACTGGCGACAGCACCCGTTCAGCGGCCTGCGCCCCTTCTTCTGCCAGATCGAGGCCGTTGAAACCGCTATCTGGTTGACCGAGGTTGCGCCCCAGCTCGGCAAGGCGGGGCAGCGATTTCTTGAGCACCTG
>Ga0247840_10003921_pt1 | contig 24330 bp, 16 predicted proteins | sample LaCruzMarch2015__FD_192404 | JGI IMG/M metagenome (GOLD analysis project Ga0247840, IMG submission 192404) | Freshwater microbial communities from meromictic Lake La Cruz, Castile-La Mancha, Spain - LaCruzMarch2015_17m | ecosystem: Environmental > Aquatic > Freshwater > Lake | place: Spain...
TGATGATTGGCTTGTTAAGTCCTCGTTTGTTGACGATAATTTAATACTGCACCTGGTTTTATTATTTTCTTCTATTCTTAACGATAAATTTACCTAACTTTTGACCGATTTCCCATGCATATTGTGCAGCCCAGACAGCGGCACCTGTTGCTGCAAATGCCGCAATAACTGCGCCACCGTTTATATTACATGCTTCTGTATTACTAAGTACTTTGAATTTATTCATGTTTTACCTCCTTCCAAAAATTATTTTTTAGAATTTTCAATCAAAATCCATGTTTCTGGGTTAACTCCTTCTCTGTAGAACTAATGTATTTATCTCATTTTCCTGCTCATCAGTGGTAGATTTATTATCCGTTTTCTTTTGTTGTCAATTTCCTTTGTAGGCAATGTTACTGCTTGAGTTTCGCACCACTAAAAGTGTTATACCTTGCCTTTGATTATTTCCATAAACACCAGTATTGTCAATACTTTTTATCCAATTCCAAAACTAATATTTAGGCCGACCTCGACAGTTTTGAATAATTTCTTTGTACACGGTTAATACCCCCTTTTTTATATTATCGCATATTTTCTTATATGCTCCGTTTTTTTTAGTTTACAAGGTGCTTGACTTTGAATATATTAGTTTATTGTTAAAACAACCATTGATATAATATTTTTTGCAAATGTCAATTGTCGTATGATTCATCTACAACTTCATCTTCTTCCAATGCCGCAATAATTGCTACATCAACTAAAAAATCACCAAAAGGTTTATCAAAATCTAAAAAATCACCGAATATGCCTTTCTTATTTTCCATTTTCAACACCTCCTTGTTTGTTAATATTTATTGATTGTTTGTGATTATATAGTATCACAATGATAATGTGCTTGCGTATTTTTGATATTTCACTTCAACCACTACAGTTATATTTATGTTGATAGTGCAGGATATCGAAACAAGAGTGAAAGCATTGAGGTAACCATTATAATTTAGTTAACCATTTGTGTTTAACGCAGTTTAGGCTTGGCTTAGGATGAAGTGATTAGTAGTGTTCGATGTGGAAAAGCAGTTGAAATATTATAGTAACCGCCCATTTGAGCTGATGTGTTTCTAAAATTTTAACCTAAAGTACTGGAAACAATCCATAGAAAAAGAAATACCCCAACAACAAACAAAATAATTAAAGTTCCAATATCCATATATTATCATGCTCCTTTTTTATTAGTACTGTCATAGGGTTTTTAAATTCCCGAACAACCTACTTTAATTAATATATACTTTAACTGCTCCTTTTTACTGGATGGCGTGCAATTTGTAATAGGAGCAAGTTAAAGTATGTTAGAGAGCCGGTTCAATATCTATTTTCTGTTTTTTCCATCATTATAACCTTTAATATAAGCAGCATAAGAGTTGTATCTACTTAATGCATTTGATATCTTATTAATTTGATCCTTTACTTCAAAGCGAGCACTTATAGAATACCATGATCTCCAATCATCTAAAAACGGTTGTAGCAAATTGTTTTTTGTAGATGTTAAAATGTTTCTGATGGCATTATTTGTTAAACTGATTTTCGCATAGTTTATTCCTCTTTTATTATAACCGTCTTGGTATCCAAAATTGTAGATGTCTTTATCCATGATATTTACTGTGTTATAGCTTGATTGTGCACCTTCTAATCTTATTGTACCTGCTACTCCAACAGTGGCTTTGGCATACTGGAGAGCGGGCTTTAATGTGAGCTTATAAGCAATTGATATTGGTGTTGGTATAAGTGGAGCTGCCATTGTAGGTGTCACGACAAGGGACAGGGACATAGTAATTATAAGCACTAGAAGTAAAATTTTTTTCATGGTAGTATCCTTTCTGGAGGATGGCACTGATTGATTTAATAGGATTTATCCTAACCGTCCTTTTTATAAACAAATCGCATCTTGCTTATTCAATGAAACCCTGCTGAAGGTCGACCTCTAGAGTATTGAATAATTTCTTTATACATAGTTTTATCTCCTTTCATATATAGCTGTTGGTTTTTCTATACAGGATTGATATTGCGTGGTGCCAGTATAGGTTTTTACATCGTTATTGAAGCAACAAGTATATTAGAAAATTGGGGAGCTATGGATCTAGTGCTACCCAAGGCTATTAAGGATGCACTAAAACAATTAAAAGATAAGATGGAGGATGATGAGTAAAATGAATTATACAGTAAAACTTATAAAATTCAACCGCCCTGGCACAAAAATTAAGCCCATTGGCGTTGTTGTGCACGAAACTGCAAATCCAGGAGCAACGGCACAAAACCACTTTGACTATTGGAACACTAAAAATAGAGGTTCTTCTGCTCATGCGGTTGTTGACTGGGATGAGGTAATTCAACTTATCCCATACAATGAGGTTTCATGGCACGCTGGCAGGACAGCAAACCTAAGTATGATTGGTGTTGAATTGTGCCGACCAGAAGATCATGATGAGGCGAAGTTTAATGCTGTTTGGGATAATGCAGTTCAGCTATTTGGTGATATTTTTATTGAGCAGCTAGGCATATCTACTGTAACCAAAGATAATCTTATGTCACATGCCGAGGTTTCGGATAAATGGCATGAAACTGATCACACTGACCCTATTTCATACTTTGCCGAATATAATAAAACTGTAGATGATTTCAGATGTGCGGTACAGCAGAGAATAAACGAACTGACCCAGCCACACCCTATGTCATTTGTTGATGCAGTTAATGTGCTTGTTGCAAAAGGTATTATCAACACACCTGACTACTGGGTAGAAAATGCTGTTAATGGGAAGTCGGTAAATGGTGAATACACTGGGTTTCTAATTAAGAGGGTTGCAGAGTTGATTAAATAGTTAAAGCATTATATAAATTAAATGTTGTTGTGGGGGCAGTCCTTTTAGGCTGTCCTTTAATTTTTCTTAAAGGAGTGAATATATTGACCCTAACGGAAAAAGAAAAAGTGCATCAAATGCGTCTTGATGGTATGAGCTACTCTAAAATATCTACATATATTGGTATATCTGAAAATACAATAAAATCATTCTGTAGGCGTATGAAACTCGGTGCTGGACAAAAAAATAAACCTCGAACCATAGGAAAATATTCTGGTTGCAAGCAATGTGGAAAACCTTTAAATCATGGTACGAAGGGGCAACCAAAAAAGTTTTGTTCGGATGAATGCCGTCGTTTGTGGTGGAAATCAAATGACAGCCAGCTTATTAAGAAAGCATACTATACACTCACCTGTGCAGGTTGTGGCATGGAATTTGAAAGTTATGGTAACAAAAATCGCAAATTTTGCTGTCATGCCTGTTATATAAATTATAAAAAGCTCTCGATAATATAAATGCAAGAGGTAAGAAAGGTGGTGACAGTGATGTCACATGAACAGTTTGAGCGTGAAAAGAATTATAGAGTATCGTTGTCCATCGCAAAAGCAATGCTATCAAAAGGAATTATATCAGAGCAAGAGTACAGTATAATTGATACAATGCTCATTGCTAGATATCGCCCTATAATCGGCAGTTTATGTGTTTGAATTGACTTGCTATGTATCGGAAACGTATGTTAACATGGTACTAGAAAGGAGTGGTTTTATGGTACGAAACATAAGAAAAATAGAGCCATCAGTAGTAAAAGTACCGACTAAAAAGCGTGTGGCTGCATATGCAAGAGTGTCAAGTGGGAAGGAGGCCATGTTGAATTCACTATCTGCACAGGTCAGCTACTATAGTCAGCTTATTCAAAAACACCGAGGTTGGGAATATGTGGGAGTTTATACAGATGAAGCAATAACTGGTACAAAGGATAATAGGGCTGAGTTTCAAAGGTTGCTTGCTGATTGTAGGAATGGAAAAATTGATATAATAATTACTAAGTCCATATCAAGGCTGGCACGTAATACCGTTACTATGCTTGAAACGGTGCGAGAACTTAAAGGACTAAATGTTGATGTCTATTTTGAAAAAGAGAATATCCATAGCATAAGTGGGGATGGTGAGGTGATGCTTACTATCCTCGCTTCTTTTGCACAGGAGGAAAGCTTATCTGTCAGTGAAAACTGCAAATGGCGAATTAGGAATAAGTTCAAAGAAGGTCATGCACATAGCTTTACAATTTTTGGCTACGAATTAAAAGATGGAACACTTGAAATAGTGCCAGAGGAAGCTGAGGTTGTGCAAAAGATTTTTAACGAATATCTCAGTGGAAAAGGTAAAAATGCTATAATTAAAAATCTAAATACTTATGGTTATAAAACAAAAAACGGTTGCGATTGGCGTGAAAATGCAGTTAACCGTATTCTACGCAATGAAAAATATGTTGGTGATATGCTTTTGCAGAAGGTGTTTAGTTCAAACCATATAGAAAAGCAAAAACGTACGAATTCGGGTCAACTGCCTATGTATTATGTAAAAGATAGTCACGAAGCTATTATCGATCGTGACATATTTGAACAAGTGCAGATAGAGCTTGCGAGCAGGGCAAAGTCATATAGTATAGGGACATCTAACGTTAAATCATATGCTTTTACAAGTAAAATTCTATGTAGCGAATGTGGCAAGAATTACCGCAGAAAGATTAATAATGCCGGTACTAAATATGCAAAGACTGTCTGGATTTGCTCTACATTTAACCGTCTTGGGAAGGAGTCATGTCACTCGAAACAAATACCAGATGGTGTGTTAGAAATGTTGACCGCAGAGTTTAAGAAGGAAATCAAGCAAATTGTTGCCTATTCGGATAACAGGCTAAAATTTATATTTGCAGATTCCACAGAAACGGAAAGGAAGTGGAAATACTGATGGCAAGACAAGTCACTATGATACCGGCGGTTGAAAATCGCTTTACAAATATACTCAGTATAAATTATGCAAAGAAACGAGTAGCCGCCTATGCAAGGGTATCAACTGATAATGAAGAACAATTATCTAGCTTTGATGCCCAAATGGACTATTACACGAGGCAAATTCAGTCAAATGATGCTTGGGATTTTGTAGAGGTTTACACCGATGAGGGAATTTCAGCAACCAGCACCAAAAAGCGTGACGGATTCAATAGAATGATAGCCGATGCCTTGAACGGTAAAATAGACCTTATCATCACAAAGTCGGTATCTAGATTCGCACGTAATACCGTAGATACCCTCACCACAGTGCGACAGCTTAAAGAAAAAGGTGTTGAGGTGTTTTTTGAGAAGGAAAATATTTATACCCTCGATAGCAAGGGGGAATTGCTTATTACAATAATGAGTTCGCTCGCACAGGAAGAAAGTCGCTCAATTTCAGAAAACGTCACTTGGGGGCAACGCAAACGTTTTGCTGACGGCAAGGTTAGCCTGCCATATGGACAGTTTCTTGGTTATGAAAAAGGTGAAGACGGATTTCCGAAAATTGTGGAAAGCGAAGCAAAAACAGTTAAGTCGATCTACAAGCTATTTCTTGAGGGCAAAACTCCATCGGGTATAGCAAAGCATTTGAGTGAGAGTGGCATTCTAACACCATCTGCCAAGGAAAAGTGGCAGTCATCCACTGTGCTCAGCATCTTGCAAAATGAAAAATATAAAGGCAGTGCTATGCTACAAAAGACTTTTACAGTTGATTTTCTTACTAAGAAAAAGAAAATTAATGAGGGTGAAATACCACAATATTATGTTGAAAATAGCCACCCTGCCATTGTTTCACCAGAAGTATTCGATCTTGCACAACACGAACTAAAAAAGAGAAAATCTTACAAAGGCTATAATACTGGTGGCAGTCCATTTTCAAGCAAGATTGTATGTGGCGAATGTGGTAGCTTCTATGGCAGCAAGGTTTGGCATTCCACTAGCAAATATAGAAGGACGATTTGGCAGTGCAATCATAAGTTCACAAATGATAAAAAGTGTGTTACCCCGCATATTTATGAAGAAACCTTAAAACAAGCATTTATTGATGCTTTTAATGGGTTGATAGAAAATAGGGCTGAAATCCTACAAGGCTATGAATCGATTATACAGACATTGACCGACACCACTGCACTAGATAGTGAGATTGCCAAGTTTCAGAGTGAAAGTGATGTGGCTTTCGAGCTACTGCGTAAATGTGTGGAGGAAAATGCCCATACCATCCTCGAACAAAAGGAATATAATCAGAGATATACCACATTGGCAGAACGCTATGAAGATGCAAGAAATGGAATTGCTGTTATAAACGAAAAAAGGATGGAGCGAGCTGATAAGAGTAAACGTAATATGATTTTTATGCAGACTTTGAGTCAGCAAGATGGCTTGGTGGCAGATTTTGACGAAAAGCTATGGAACGCACTTGTTAGTACGATTGTAATAAAATCCTCAACTGAGGCGGTGTTTTGTTTTAAAGATGGGACGGAGATTCCCGTGTTGATAAGAATTTAAGTTGCTTATTTACGTTTCCGTTTGAATGATGGAGATGTGAGGGATGATGAATTGCTTTGCAAATTGGAATCATAAAATATCCTGAACAATTTGAATTTGCTTGTAACGTTATTTTTTCATGCAGTAATGGTACGATTGATTATTCCCTGTTAATACATGGAAATAGCTACGAAATATTAACTGAATTTGATAAAGATCTATGAAGTCGTAGTATTTCGGAAAATATTACTTGGGGTCAAAGAAAACGTTTTGCTGATGGCAAGGTCAGTCTGCTGCATGGACAGTTCCTTGGTTATGAGAAAGGTGAAGACGGATTTCTGAAAATTGTGGAAATGGGAGCAAAGAATGTTCGGTTCATATACAAATTGTTCCTTGAATGCAAAACACCATCAGGCATTGCAAAGAATTTGAGCGAGAGCTTCAATAAATTTAAATTTAAAAAAAACCATAAAAATAAAGATGTAAGACAAAAACATCGTTGAAATGAATATTATGTAAAATTTAGGATTAATTGCAAGAAAAGTGTTGCATTAGAAATTGAAAAGTGGTAAAATTAACCTGTTAAAATGAGCCATTAAAAAGTATACCATTTGATAGTAAAGGGAGGATTAGATTATGTTGAACAGATTCATGACAGGTTTGTAAATTTCCCACGCTTTATATTGACATATTTAAATTTCCGATTTGCGATAGATAGTTAATCCGAATCGTGGGCAGAAATGGTCGGCTGACATTGCATTCATAAATACACGCTTGCAATCCCGAATACTTTATTTTATGACTGCTTGTATGCTGATAGTATTAACATAGGCTTAGTTACAGCACGTTTTTTTACTTTTTTAGGAGGGATATAAATGATTCATAGATTATTGCAAAAGCCCATTTGCTTTGGAGTTGTGGTGACTTTATTATTAAGCATGAATATAATGCCAGCTTTTGCCTCGTACGTTGGTGGCGTTGATGTTTCGCTGTCGGTCTTATTCGATGGTGTGCTCACCGAAACTCCACCACTTAATGCGAAAACGGTCACGGTACAAGCGATGATAAAGAACTCCAACTTGGATCAAACGAAACCGATTACCGTTTGCATTGCGCTGTATAACGCCGCTAACAAATTGGAAAACATCACCTTAACAAATGATGTTATCCAAGGCGACAATAAATGGCATAAGGTTACTACGAATATGACCCTGCCCACAGGCGGCATGATTGGGCGCACGGTAAAGGGGTTAGCATGGGACACACAAACTATCTCACCATATGCAGAAGCCATGAAGTCTGCTCTTAATGCACCTTCAATCGAATATGCAAAAGAAGAAAGCAGCAGTGCCGGAATTGTAAATGATAATGGTGTTCTCACTTTGGATACCAAATATAAGCAGCCACATAAATTCAATATTTATTATGGCGAGTTGAAGTATAGTGGCATCTATGACTATTCTGACTATGACTTTTTAATTGTATATGACAGAAATGTGGAAAGCGTAGCAAAAGTACGTTCGCAGGGCTGTGAAATATTCCAGTATTTATACTTTGGTAGCAGATTTGAAGATACAGATTCGTATATAGAGAATTTCAAGAGCCAAGTATTGGATCTGAAGAATACGGGTTTGGCAGACGGGATATTTCTTGATGAATGCGACGTAAATTATTGGGAATTAGGATATTCAAGTCAGCCAGATAAGTGTCAAATATTTTATAACAGATTAAAAGAAGCTACGGATTATTGCCGAAGCATCGGGATTCAAACTGTAGTGAACGGTTCACGCGCTTTTTGTGACTTGGGAGATTATTTTTTGTGGGAAAGCTTCCAGGGGTATTGGACCACAAATAGTCTGACATGGAGCAATGCAACTACTCCAAGACAGACGGCAGAAACAGGAGAGGTATCGTATGGAAGGACATTTTCCGACTGGACCTTGACCGGAAGCTGTTATTATGATGGGCAATCCATTCGGGGAGGCTCGAACGGAACAGCCGAAATACTGATAGATATGGACACTATCCTGCAAGAACAGGATAAGCGTGACTTCTATGACTGGGTATATTTTGAATGGTTTGGTGAAGGAGCTAATGACAATAATTGCGATATATGGGTTTGGACGGGCGATGAATTGCCTTTTAATGAAAATTCATGGGACGGGACATGGAGAAAATTACCGAAACTGTGGAAGGGCGAGCCGTCGTCATGGAACGGAATCGGAAAATCATCAAAATATACTAAGGTTAAGATGGTATTTCATGGCGCTGACAATTTAAAGTTGGACTCTATTTTGCTTACATACAATTATAATTATCCGAGTTGGGATATGTCGATAAGTAACGGAGAAGCCGACACGAATCCGTTTATGTGGAATTATAATAATAGTCAGCGGGACTATCTGCTGGGTAAGATGAACAGTTCTGGCAATAAAGTCAAAGTTCTGACACATACCTACGGCGCTCCTGATGATGAATACAGAAAAAGGTATAACGCTCTCGGTTCGGCTATATCGGGTTTTTATTCAAACGATTATGTACATCCGATGATGCAGAGTATCTATGAAAATAATCCAGTTGATGAACCGATGGGTATGCTTTTATATAGGAGAGATAATACCGGATATTTCACAGGTGGCTCTGCCACAATAAATACCGTTAATCATACCTATACGCTAGATCGCAATGAGCCAGGATACTGGTATAATAAAGCGGCTGTAACCGATGGAAACACGAATGAGTGGAATGCCAGTGATACATTATATACACATACGGGGCCATCATTTGGGGCTTATACACAGTGGTGGGGTGCGGGCCCGACAACCTACAACTCCGGTGCATTTAACAATACACAGGTTGTTAACCGGAGCGGATATGATGTTTTAGAGCTAATTACAGACGGAAGTGGCTCTTGGATCAGTCCTGTGATACAGGCATATACAGTGGCCGAGACAAAAAGCATTATGAACAATATTATCTGGAATGGAAGTGGAGCAAGTTATTCCTTTAAATATAAACATACGGATGGAACTTGGACAGATTGGACATCACTTCCAACGTCCAACACTGTGAATATTGAGTTTACAGAATTTCAGGTGAAGGTTGGAATCAGCGGACAGGCATCGTATACAACAGAAGGCGTATTTCATCAGGGTGCGAGCTTTTGGGGTTCATCCCATACATGGAATATTTGCTTGCCTGACAACATTAATGTTCAAAATTTCATGATGACTGATGACAGTAAATATATTTACTTCTCTTATCAGGTCGCAGGTCAGATTGATTTCAGTCAGAATCCAAATCTTCCTTCTGATTACAACTATTATATTTATTTGGATACGCTGAATGACGCAACCAAGGGTTACTCAGGAACTTGGTGGACAACCCCTTTTGGTTCTAATTACAGAATCGGCGGCAATGGAATTTTTAAGTGGAATGACAGTTATACAGACAGAACGGACAGCAATGGTTGGGAATGGATGGGCTCAGCTGGAATGACATATAAGCTGAGTGCGGATAAAAAAACAATTGAATACCGCATAAAAAAAGAAAGTTTAGGCGGTTTGGAAGCCGAAGCATTAAAGGTATTTATGAATGTTGAAGATAGCAAAACATTTATTGGCAACCTTATCAATCCTATAACTGACGGCAATCCAAATTATTCTGGTGCTTTCAATTATACTCAGAAATCTTATCAGGCGAAAACGCCACATGGTTGGTATTGCTCGGAGGAACAGGATGTCAACGTAAATGACGGATATGTTACGCTGTCGTGGTACGAAGATGTTCCGGAGGGAACTGCCGTCAAGGCATGGCTCCGCACAAGAGGTCTGGATTCAAACTGGAGCGAATGGCAGGAGGTTACAAATAAACAGATGATTTACGGCTCATTTGCGAAAGTGCAGTATTGCATCGGGCTCTATACAAACGATGGTAAAGCAACGCCACGGGTAAGTCTGACAGAATTATCATCTAAGGACACGATGGTTACAGCTACAGGAAATGAGTATGAGCAGACATTTTCTAATTTACCTAATCTTACACCACCGCAAATCAACGATGTCAATATTGAAGTTCTGAATTTTGAAAAAGGAATTTATCGCCTGACGATTGCGGATGGTGATTACAGCGTTGATGCGAATGCGTCCCCTTTCTTCTTCTGGTCATCAGAAGAAGGAACGTTCAGTGACGCCACCGATAACTACCGAAGCGTAGTGTTCCATTCCAATGCGGGAATGGGTGGCAGAATGGTGCGTGTTGCAGTAGGTCTTGGTGATGCTTTAGGGCGAGCTGACAAGAAAGCCATATTGCTGAAAGGAAGTGATCAATAATGCGTACAATAATTATGAAAACCTTATGCTTTATGATATGTGCCGTTATGCTTGTGGGAATGCTTCCCACCGGGGTTGTTTGGGCGGCAAGCGGCGGAGCGGACATCGTATTTGCCGTAGATAACGCAAAAAATATGCAAAGTTATGATTCTGGTGCTGACGGTGGCTGGCTTGACGCTTTTGCAGGATTGATCGAGCAAGCTCCAAGCGGGAGCGGTTTCGGTGTTGTGGCGAAAAACGGCGTGACCGGCTTGACGAGTGTAGCGTCGGCAACAGAAGCGTTATATGATATCCCACTTTATTACGGAGAAAGCAACTCGTCTACGTTGCTTAATCAGGCGGTTAATATGCTTGTGGGAAGCAACAAGCAAAAAATCATTGTATTATCAACAAGCAAGTGGTACAATGAACTTAAAGAACAGGTACAGCAGGCGGAATCACAAGGCATACTCGTGTACATAATCGCTTTTGAAGCGAACACAGCGGAAGCACAAACAATAAGCGATTCATATGAGCATGCTATTGTTTGTACCAGTGTTAATGAAGTATCTTATCGCATGGCGGATTTGTATGCGACAGTCAGCGAAATATCCCCTTATTCGAGCAGGATGATGCTGATGTCCACAGCAAGCACTTTATACAACAGCAGTTTTCGAGGTGGCTCCGTTGGAAAACATAATTTTGGCTTTAACGTAACCACATATAAAAAGGGAGCGACTTTGGCAGCTTTACTTAATATGTATTATTTGATGCCTTCGCGTGTTTCAGGTGGATACACCTTGAACGGCGAGCAGAGTAAGAAAATAGGAAGTGGCGTGACAAACGGACTGTTTGAAAACGGTAGTTCAGCCAGTTCTATGTTATCGTTTTGGGAAAGTAAAGCTACTTCTCTGCTAAATGCCCCCGCATATACGGGTACATCAACTGGAATTACAGGGCAGTTATCAGTTATTGATGAAAACATCAAACGTCGATTTCCTGTTTTGATTTCCGCGGGAACAATGGATATTTCTGATACGTCGAACGAATATTACCTGATTACCAAGTCGGAAAATTCCGTAGATGGATATACATTTTATGTGTATGACCCATCTAGTGATAGTAACACCGCCAATACGAAATCTGCATCCTATTTTAATGGCAAATATGTCCGCGTGCTGGATACGCAGAAATATTTTAATTCCATTTACGCAACGCATACGGTTAAAACCACTCTTGTAGGCAGCAACGCTACATTGAGCTTGCCAAGTGAATATTCCGGTGAGGTAAAGAAATATGTCGGAAATAATGAAAGTTCACTCACTATCTCAAATAACTTGATTACAATAACTGTTAACTCTGGAGAAGAATTTTCAGTTGCAATGGATGTTCAGTGGAATGGGCTTTTGCCTGATATCCACAATGCGACGATGAATTTTCGGGTAATTCTTTTTACTGATGTTGATAACAGTCATTGGGCACGTCCGTATATTTTCACCATGACCAACCAACGCGTCATTAACGGCCGCAGTGAAGGAATTTTTGCACCGGAGGATAATGCCACAATTGCGGAATATTTGACGATGACTATTAGAGCAGCTGATGTTGTGAATCCCAGTGGTGCAAGTTGGGATAATAACTGGCCGAGCGAGTATATGAATTATGCAATGGATTTGACACGCAATTTACTGTCGCCCGGAACTGATGGTAGCACACTGATTACCCGTCAGATGGCCTTTAATTTAACATGGAGAATCCTGTCATCAGATGATTGCCGGACACCGACGCAGCTGGTGAATTACACCTACAACGAATTTAAAAGCTCAGTGCCATTCTCCGATAAAGGAGACGTGCTGGACACAGACTATCAGAAATCTATTATTGAGCTGTATAAAAACGGAGTGGTTGCAGGATCCACAGAGGGTACGCTACGTCCTAACGAAAACATTACTCGTGCCGAAACTGCAAAAACCCTATCAAAGTGTATCGCACGGTTCGATGAGGAGAAACAGATAAGTGTTGGAGCTATTGGTGGTTATGATGTGCTGACACAGATTCCATTGGATGTAACAACAAATGGTATTATAGGTGATAAAGGAGGTATGGCATTTACATTCCATGCGGATGTCACAGGATTATATCCGATCACCGTAACAGGGAATGTTAATATTACGGTATATGAGCAAATTGGAACTGGCTCGAACGTTAGATTTGAGCGTGTCTACGAGAAGGCAAATAAAGCAGGACATCAGTTTCCGATTTTGCAGAACAAAAATATGATTGCTGCGGTAAGTGGAAGTGCAGGCACGAGCTTTAGTGTGAAAGTTGGTGCGGCACAGAGTGGCAGTGTCGAACCATTGGAAAAACAAGTATTTATTACTCTATACGATTCTCCAATTAAACGTTATAGAGATAGTGTTGAGAACCTTAGTGCAACCGAACCCGTTCGCGCTGTAAATGACCCAAGAATTGAACACGAACCAAATTATCTGTGGAAATATAACCGCTATGAATATACGGAGAATTTTTTCAAAAATTACTTAACATTGATTGGAGATAAGAAGGTTGCTTTCGTTATCTCTATACGTGATTTAGACTTTGATGACAGACACATGGAAATAGGGCAAGACATCACGGAATATCTTACTGTTCCACAGCTTACCTCTGCACGTAATGAGGCATTAAAAATTGACATTGCAGATTATATGTCCGACATCATTGTTAAAATGCGAAATGCGTCAATATCGTTAGGTAAAGGCGGTATTATACCCGAAATTTATTTGACTACCCCACATTTTAGCCATATGAAAATTTCGGAAACGGACCTTGATTACGACAATCCATCACTAGATACAATTGAGGATGCGAGATCTTACTTTATCAGCAATTACGAGGCGGTTTCAAAAGGAATTTACAGCCGCGTTATATCTACAATCAAAGATGTGGGTATAGCTGAAAGTGCGGTTGCTGGGATATATTATGGTCGCGAAGACCCTGATCCCGTATACGGTGATAATGGTGTATTCGGTGCTTCGGATATGTATACGCTGTCATACGAAACAAAAAAATCCATAGCGGAGTTTGTCCATTCCAAAGCTAAAAAACTGCTGTGGATGCCATACGGGAATTTAGCGGACGTTGGAAAAGCTACAAATGTTGGTGTGTACAACGGCTCTGATGGTAAATCTCACGACCTATTCGATGTGGTAATTTCTCAACCTGGACTGTTCTATTCTGACTATGGTACGCCAGGAAATACCACAAGCTTGACACGTGTGTATGACTTGCATCAAAGTGCCAGACAGCAAAAAATTGTAACAGGCAGTTCTGGTACAGCCCCTGCACAAAGCGGAAGTACTGTACAGGGCGGAAAGTTTACGGATACGACAATAGGGTTTGAGATGGAGTATGATATGGGACTGGTAACGGGAAGATGGCAGGCTCACTGGAATAGCGAAACAAGTAAATATGACTGGACGCCCGTATACCCAAAACAGAAGATTTCCAATTTCATTCTTACAAAAAACATTTATAACGACTTAATTTATGATAACCATACACCGTTTGGTCTTTACGCAGGCGGGCCGAATGAGCAGGGTTATACCGATGCTGTGCTGACAGGAGCTAATAATAACCGACATGGATTAATTAATCATCCTACAGTGTTTGCTGAAGATCCTGAATCTGTAGAACCTGATTGGACTGAAGACTCTGGCGATGGGGTTAAGTATGAAGATTTTTATACCAAGATTACCCAATATGCCGGTGCTGATAATACGCGTAAGTTTATCTCAACATATGACGGAAAACTTATTTACAATGTTACAAAAGGACTTCTCTTTAACACCTGGGATAGTACAGCAAACACATTTTTAGGAACAAATTGGTAACAGTTGCATAGGGATTGCTCTGCGAGATTCCCTTGATTATTGACGAGGAGATGATATTATGGTAAGAATCGGCAGAATGTTTATAGTTCTCGCTTTTGCACTCAACCTTGTGATGTGTTCTATCGTTGTGACAGCAAATAGTATTCAAATTAATATTGGAGATTATTTTGTAATTGGAAAATATCAAGATAAACCAATTGTTTGGCGTTGTATTGGCGACGATGATAACGGAAAACTGCTAATAAGTGACAAAATACTTGATTATAAACCCTTTAACTATAGTGCAGAGGGAGCTATGTACACTAACACAGCATGGGAACATTCGTTAGTACGAACATGGTTGAATTCAGCAGCAGAATCAGGTCAAATTCAATGGGCAGGTGGATTAAACACAACAAATTATGATAGTATGGCAGGCTTTATTTCTAGCAGAAATTTTACCCAAGCTGAACGTAATTTGATGAAACCAGTTACACAGTGGACTATGTTGGATGACCCACATCTTAATTTATCAACGAATGGTTTAACTAAACCATATAGCACGGTGAAAAGCTATACCCCCGGAAGTGAGTCGCCACAAAATAGCACACTGCCAAAAGCAACATATTACGGGATTGAGGAAATTCCGAATATTTATTATGGTGCGGCATACCAGTTGCAAGATGTGGTATTCTTGATTGACGAAATGCAATTGTATCACATGTGGGAACGATTCGGAACAGTTGCAGCTGACTGTACTGAATATGCGGCACAGATACCACTTTCTTATAAGAGTTATAGAAGCGTATATTGGATGAGGACGCCAAATGCGAGAGCTTTTAGCGAAAATGGATATGGAGCAAGTTCACGTGTGCCAGATTTTAGCTATGGCATCCGACCCGCTTTCTACTTAAACGAAACGGCGATTGGCGATGTCACGGGTTCTGGCACTGCGGATCATCCATATATTCTGATGCAGAATCTAGATTACATTTCAGTCTTGAAGGACGGACAGTCCGTTTCCTTTGACGTTGCACCCGTTATTGAAAATGACCGTGTTCTTGTTCCATTCCGTGCAATCTTTGAGGCATTCGGCGCTGAGGTTGGTTGGAACGGTGATACTTCGACAGTGACTGCTACAACAAAAAACACCACGCTAACCTTGCGAATTGGTTGCGATGAAATGACTGTCAACGGCGAAACAGTCACTCTCGATGTTCCGCCGCAGCTTGTGGATGATCGCACCCTTGTGCCAATTCGGGCAATGTCCGAAGGATTGGGTGCGAATGTTCAGTGGGATGATGCAAACAAAACTGTAATTATTACATCAAAATAGGCAATACAATAAAAAATCCGAAAGGTGTGAGTGTGTGAAAACAAAAGTTATTTCTATCTTGCTTTCAACGTGTTTATTCGGCTCAATTGCAGGATATTGTGCTGAAGGTAACGGTTTAACAGCAGATGAGGCTTATAAGCGTATAGATCACGCAGTAGCATTGAAATTGGGCGCCAGCAATGCTTATGTAAACGGTGAAATGCGCAGAATTGACCCTGCCAACAGAAATGTTATTCCCATGTTACGTAATGATCGTACACTTGTGCCAATTCGGTTCGTTGCCGAGGCTTTCGGTGCGGATGTTTCTTGGGCAGATGATATTGCGACCATCCGATATGGCGGCAAAACAGCGATTGTTCCAACAAATATTCCGTCGATGACAGTGGACGGTCGCCAAATTCCGTTAGACTCCCCCGCTATTAATGAAAACGACCGGATGTTTCTGCCACTTCGACGACTTTGTGAAGACCTTTTAGGCAAGCAGGTGTTCTATGCAAACGGCTTGATTTTGATTAGTGACAGCGCAAATTTGGTTTCGGAAAACGATAATAGTGTAATCAATCATCTGCTCGCGCTTTTTAAGGACGACACAAAACTTCCGTATATGATTGATTACGGGCATCTTGACGATACGGTCATCGAAACAGCGAAACACTACAAGATAGTGATTGTCAATCCCAAAACAGGAGATGTGACTCGTGAACAGGTGCAGTGTATCAGGCAGGGAATTAATCCTGATGACCCGTCCGACGACGTTATTGTATTGGGCTATATTTCAATTGGCGAGGATCTGCGCACCGCATGGCTTTCGCCCGAACAGATGATGTCTGACCCACGTTTTACAGGTGACAGATCGGGGCCTCGTGTTGATCCACGCACGGCAGGCACTACAGATTTAAAAGGCATTACCCCAAAGGGTAATTCTTCTCCGGGTGGCGGTGGATACGCATCCTATTACTTAGATGATAACAATAACGATGGCAAACCGGACTTTAATGCAAATTTTCACTGCGCCTTTGTTAATGTCGGTGACCCAGCGTGGTTCGATGTCCTTAACGGCATGACAATGGATGGTGCTGACAAAATGCCCGGAATGACGGAAATTCTTTCGGACGATTACGGCCGGAGCCTCGGATGTGACGGTCTGTTTCTGGATACCGTTGATACATGCGCACCCAATAGCTTCACCGATGATTCCAGTCCGAATAAATCGCATTTTGAGTGGACTGCACCCGGCTATTACAGCTTTGCAGAACGGCTCAAACAAGTGCATCCGGATAAGTACATTCTGCAAAACCGTGGACTGTTCTTCTATGACCCGCGTCTGCCGCATTACGCTTACAACCCTGGCGAGCTGATTGACTTTTTGCTTTTTGAAAGTTATATGCTTGATTCTAATGTCGCTGCACCGTATAATGAAAGTTTTTTTGCCGACAACAAAAATGCCTATATGCCGAAAATCGTGGCAGAGGCTGGCCGACCGAATGGATTTCGCATACTTTCCTTAGGCTACGCCGAGGGTCCGCCGGTATTGCAGCTGAAAGAAACGCTTTTGGGGCAAAGTCAAACGGGACTTCCGATTTTGCTAGAAGATATTCGACAAACACAGAAAATAGCGGGATTTTCCCATTATATTACGGATGGTCCAGTGACACTAGTCAATGATTTTGTTCGCACACACAGCGAAGGATCTGATTTTCAAGCTCCTGTTTGGAGCAGTGTATATAACGATTCCACCGTTTGGCCACCCCACGAACCTACGCCGCGTGTGGGCGTTCGTGAAGCAATTGGCATAGGGGGTGGGGCATTGTTACGCTGGGATGTTGCGCTGGATGAAAACAACGTTTCTTATGAACTATATTACCAAAAAATTCCGTTTAATTTCTCCTCTGACCCATCACTTTCTCAGGCGAGTCATATGACACTGCTTGCTGGTGTCGGTGACGGTTACGCCGAAAACCACGGTGGGGCGATGGTTTATCCCTATCAGGCAAGGGTGCAGGGATTGGATCGAGGAGCGACTTATTATTTTGTAATTCGTGCCCGTGATGATTCGCCGAACCGCAATGAAGAAAGAAACATGGTAGTTTTAAGTACTAAGTTAATATAATAATACTTTTAATTCTCGACATAACACCGCAAATTGTAAACGGTTGAGATCACGTGTAATTCGCGTTGTAAACGAAGGCTTGGACGTGGATGTTCAGTGATACGACGTAAGACGACGATTACTGTTATTTGATATTGAGGATCTTTATGAAGATGGATTAACCAGATTTAATGAATTGTCGAATCAGGATTTTAAGAAATTGATCAGGAAGCATTTCAACTACATAAAGAAAATCGCAAAAGTAGGTTTCTATTAGAAATCAGCTCCTTACGTTTGATTGGGAGCTGATTTTTTTAGGGTACAGTGGGTGTTCAACTGCTTACTGAAAATAAGGAAAAGCTAATTGCTAGATATGAGACCGGTATCTAAGATCTCACTGATATCACAGACTTTGAAGCGGGGAAGGAAAGCTTAGAGGTGAACTTGATATTGTTTTAGAATTGACACGCTGATGTGTGGAGGAAAATGCCCGTACTGAAATCGAACAGACTAGCTATTTCAAACGGTACTCAGCTTATGTTGAGCGATAAGAAACCTTGAAAAACAGCCTTGCTCGATTGGAAGACTTAAAACTTGAACGTACTACAAAGCGTGGACAGATGATGGAGTTCATTGAGACTATCACACAAACAGGCGCTATCTTGACGAGGAATTTTGGAAATCTACGGTAGATACGTTAACGGTTTATAGTGTTAATAGGTTGTTTTTTAAAACCAAAGACAGCATAAATTATAATATCAAAACAACAATACCCGTATGGAAAGCATATTAGAATGCTGACCATACGGGCTTTTTTATTGCCTATAGAATTAAACTGTATAATTTTAGTAATTTTCTAATTGAAATTTGTGGAAGTCAGTGGTATAATGTAGAGATGTTTAATAAATAAGCAGTTTGATTAGGTTGTCATGTCACAGAGACATTTATATAAACTATTGAAATTGTCAATTACTTAGAAGTTTAGATATTGAATTGCATAGTGAGAATAATAGCAATAGAACGAGGTTTTTTAATCAAAATGATATTAGCTGTTTTTCTCATTTCAATTCTAATATTCAGTTCAATTTGCGTTGTTTGCGCAAATGTGTCATGGGATAATGAAATGCAAACGGTAACCATAAAGTCAGCAGAAAAACTAATCAAGTTACAAGTCAGTATGCTCGAAATGTATGTAAACAGCGAGATGGTTTGGTTTGACGTGTCGACACAGATTATGGGTGGCATAACTCTTGTACTGCTTCGGGCGGTGAGCGAAGGTTTGGTTACTGAAGTTCGGTGGAACAATGAAACCAAGACAGCTTTATTTTCACATCATCATCAATTGTAACAGAAACTCATTTAATGCTGCAAGTGCATACTGAAGGAGCCAGTCAGAATTGAGACAAATTAAAAAAGATATTAATGAGGTGTTAAATTTGAAACATTTGTTTTTGATTTTAATTACGTTTATGCTTTTTATTCCCGGTGCTGTGTCGGCAAATGAGGCAGTTGACGATACTATGGTTATATTTCTGCAAGAAATAAATTCTGCGTCAAATCCTACGGAGATTGGCTTTATAATCGAAAAATATGCCGGCGACATAGGTCTTGACTTGGAACAATACCATAGATTAAATAATAATCTGAATACCTTAAAAATGCTTGTAGGGAATCAGTATTCAAGCGTATCAGAATTTGTGAATAGTTTTGAACAAGCGGTAACAAAAACTGTCCAATCTGGTTCGAGTTCCAGTGGTAGCGGAGGTAGTCATACTGTTATAATAAGTAAACAGTACAGCTGTAACATTTCAGGAACATTATCGCTTCCGCAGGGTGAGGTTGCCCCCGAAGATGGTTATGAGTTTGATTTATACTTCAACGATGGATTTGAGCCTAAGCATACAATTGTAACGATTCCCAAAGGAGCCAATAATGTTGAATACTCCTGTTCATATTTGATATGGTCGGGACAAAGCAATATCAGAGGTAGACTGACTTTGTCTGGTGATGCAGATGCCAAATATCAGACATGTACTTATACCGAAGCATTGCCGTTAACGGAAGAAATTAATGATTTAACCGTTAATATGCAGATTCCATACGCTCAGCGCAAGTTAGGCGGTGTTTTTCGCTTGCCAGATAATATGGAGGTATTAGGTGATGACTTGCCGGTTGCAATATACATAACAAAAGACGGTTTTAAGTTTGATATTAACAAAACCTTAGTGGCAGGTGCGAGGGAGGTTGAATTTTTAGTCGGAGTAAGTGCCTCGGACTATAATGTTGGCTATTATGCCAATACATACGGTATAATAGGCTCGCAACATATATCTCCCGCAGGTGAGGTAGTAAATGCTGATACATCCGAAAACGATCGCATGGATATTGTGCTTGATGCAGGTGGGCAAAATTATATAGAGGGTTATATACGCCTGCCCGATGGCGAGATTGCTCCAGAAGGAGGGCTCTTGATAAGCGTTGGGTGCGTAACCGTGGAAATGCCCCAAGGTGCTTCCGAAGTATATTACCGCAGTGGAGTATATTATAATCCCTATTTGTATTGCTCTGTGATAACTGAAAACTATTCAGGTACTCAGTTTACCGGAGGACATTATATCACAGAAGGTATTTTAAGTAGATACAATAACAGAATGATGATTTTTGACAATCTTAATGAAAACTTGACTATAAATTTGACCCTGAGGCTTCTGCAATGCGTTGAAGGTGTCATTTCACTGTCCGAGCCTCTTATCGGCGGTGCAAAAGTCTTAATTACAATAGACGGTGATGCAAATACATATACTAAATCTTTGTATATGCCTGAAGGGGAAACAAGCATTCCTTATCGTGTAATGTTAGAGGAAAGTTCCGGTTCGCAGTGTCATATCGGTTTTAGAATAGCTCCAGATTCTGAAAAATATTTAACGACATCCCATTCAGGAGAATTTTATGCCAATGAAACTTTTACGCAGTATGACGTATCTGATTTAACTGTTGAAAGAAAAGCCATTTTAATCAGCGGTAATATTTACTTTCCGGAGGGTATGAATGCTGTAGAGGATACGGAGATATTTTTATATTTCGAAAATGATTATTACTCTTTCTCTGATAGTATTACAATCAAAAAAGGTGAAAACGCTGGAAGTTATGCCATATATGTCTTTTCTGCCGAAACAAGAGATTATGCAGGGGAGTACACATTGGCTGTTGATGCATATTTTCTAAGCAGTCAAAGGCTTTATTACAGCGGTTTGGGACTTTCCTTTGAGTCGGATTTTAAGATAGCTGTGGAAAACGAAATGATAGTTCAGAACCTTGTTTTGCCCAACCCGAACAGTGAAATTAGAGGAAATATTATTATGCCTGTATCTGCGGTTAGCGATATACAGGTGGACATAATGATTTTTTCCGACTATGGAGATGCCATTTATAAGTCCATTGTCATTTTAGAGGGAACGGAAGAGCAGGACTTTGTTATCAATATTTTAGTACCTAACGAATACAGGGATTATAAAATCGGATATAAAATAGAGAATGCTAATAGCAGTACATATTACAGCGGACTTTATCTATATGTATCGGACTATGGCTTTACTACGCAGGAATACGAAAGTAGGATTTTTGACCTGTACGGACATTCCGAACCATTTGAAGTAGACATAGATTTAAGTGGGTTGAAGGTAAGCGGTTATATAAAGGGAGAGTTTATCCTGCCGGATTCATATGTTATACCCGACGGAAAATATTTTATAAGCAATGTAAATGCAACAAACGGCGAATATAATCAAATGGGAAGTTTCCGTATAAACGCTGGGAATGACAGAGCTTCATATATGATTCCCGTTCCAGAAGTGTACAAGAGTGGAGAATGGACGGTTAGTTACAGTGTGGGAACTATAATTATGCCTCCCTACGAGCCTGCCGTTCCACCCTCTCCTGGTATTCCAACGGGCGGAGGCACAGTCGTAACTTCTTATCCGCCCGGAATGATCATTCCGGAAAACCTGCTTTGCGACTATAAAATATATGTTGCCCAAAATGACACGCTATCATTTTATGAGCAAGATGCACGAAAATTTGTGTTTGAAGATGGTGGGTTTGATAATATTGATATCTATGCATTTAGCACGAACACTCCTGCTCCGAGGATAGTTGGAGGCTTCTTCACATCCTCTATTGAAGTCCCAGAAGAGGGCGTTGAAGTGTCAGTTATTCTCCAAAGCATAGTCGACAATGAAGTGCTTGAACAAAGTTTTCTGTTTACGGGCGAAGCGGTTAGATATGTGTTCGAAACCTATGGGGAGAAGTATTATATCCTTAAATATAATATTGGTGGCGAAATATTCTATTATCAGAATAATTATAAGTTGGTAGCAGATATAAGCCTCGCATCCACAATAAAAACGGTTGGAATCCCTGCACAATATAAAAAAGATGTTTATTATAAAAATATTTATCCTGCCTCATACTATGCCAGAGTCTTGAATATTCGTGAAATCACTGTGCCTATCGGAAGTTCTTGGGGTGCAAAGATTCAGGTTTATAACAAGGATGGAGTTCTTCTCGGTGAAGGTAATTCTTATGATACGATAAAAACTCTGGCTGCTCCTATTGTCATAGGCTATGAAATTGGTGGATATAAGGCATATTTTACAGAATACACTTCCCATCTTTTGAGTGGATACACCACTGATTTCAGCAAGGCAGCGCAAATATATTTAGTACCATTCTACTATTATCATGCGGAATTAGATTTTATTATACCTCATATTGGCTTTGCAAAAGGAATAGGAACACACGCAGATATTGAAAATTCATATTTTGATTATAGTGTGAATAGTGAAAATACAATTAGTATCAATAGGTTTTTCATTTCAGCCGTAAATGCTGAAGGGTCCGAAAATGAGAAGGTTTTTATAGCCTGCTATGACAAGTCAGAAAAGCTGAAGATTATAAAAAGCTTCTCGCTTACGTCAGGAGACCAATTTGTAGATTTGAATTGGATTATAAATAAAACTGATACTGTAAAGGTAATAGGTATGGGGGGCAATTTAAATCCTTTGTTTGGGCAACTGTCATTTTTTGGAGAATAAAAAATCTTCTTTTTAATTTGTCATAGGTGTAATGTGTCACAGGTTTTTTCGACCATGCATTCAAATGGACATGATAAGTGGTCGTAATTTAACGAAGAATTCGAAACATTTATTAGGCCATTTAATTATAGTAACTGGACAGTGCCATCACGCCATGAATTGACTATTTATGACGATGCTATGTATCTGAAACGCTCAAATTAACGGGGGTGATTTGTTATGGCGAGGATTGGATTTTGGAATTGGAAAGTGATGATGCGCATTTTGTTGGGAGTTGCCATTGGTTTGGTTTCTGTAGCATTATGTAACGCTGTAGACTACGAATTAACTGATGGAATGCGTTACACCCCACCTATTCAGCCGCCAATGCGCATTGCTTCACAATTTTTAAACAGTATTTTTGGTGATGCGCTGTGGATTGTAATACCACTTGTGCTAATAGGAATCATAATTATTATTGATACAATATGCAGTATAATACTTAAAAAACGACTATACAATTACAGCTTGATTACTTTAGTCACCTGTGTTGTGATATTTATTATTGCAGCTGTAGTTCAAGATGCTATTTAGAGATATGAGGATAATCACGAAAAATGTCAGCGTTACTTTATATTGTTTTAATTTCACATTAGTTATAAACACCGCCGACAAAATGAAAAGTAAATTTCTTGATGTCTGAAGATTCATCTGGCGATAGGGGTGTGCACCTTTTAGCGGAAATATAACAATTTAGCGGAATTCATATTACTGCTAAATTGTATCAAAATTTATGTTATTAGACACATAATCACCCAAAAAGTGATACAACGAAGAAGCCCAGCATTACTGGGCTTCTTCGCTGTTTTACCATTATTTACGTAGGTTATATCGCTCGGATTTTTTGGATTTATGCTCTTTTTACTTAATTGTGAACACCTAAAACGTTAAATTGTGCACACCCCAATGCTGGTACTACTCCCATTGTTTATGATAAACTTATAAACCAGCCATGAGAAAAGCCAGTAAACATCAACGTCAATGTCATTAAGTTAAGAAAGACTCACATCACAAAAATGCTGTGTGGGTCTTTTTTTTGCAAAAAAAATAAAAAAATACTTGACAAGAAACCAGATTTGTGCGGCCGCTTTCACTACTGTTAATACTACCTCAGAAGTGCGCCACTGTTTTTATTTGAAAAATGCACCACATTTTTGGGCATAGCAAAGCAAGCCAATTCAAAAAGTGCTTTTTGGCGTACAATTAAAATATAAAATTATAAAT
>Ga0247840_10003922_pt1 | contig 24327 bp, 29 predicted proteins | sample LaCruzMarch2015__FD_192404 | JGI IMG/M metagenome (GOLD analysis project Ga0247840, IMG submission 192404) | Freshwater microbial communities from meromictic Lake La Cruz, Castile-La Mancha, Spain - LaCruzMarch2015_17m | ecosystem: Environmental > Aquatic > Freshwater > Lake | place: Spain...
TGCTGCGCTTAGTGGGGCGCTTGCCGGGTTCTTCGTTCTGAGTGCGTATTCTGCCTCATCGTATGCCCATCGGCATATTGGCGCTCGCTTGGCGTTTTAAAAACTGCGGCGAAGCCGCACCATATACGAAGTGTTTTAAAAGTTCTTAAAAAGGGTGAATTACATAGCGAGTGACGATTACCGGTGGTAATGCGAATAATGAGACGAATGCCGGGTTCTTCGATCTGAATACGAATAATGCCTCATCGAATGCAAATCAGAATATTGGCACTCACTTGACGAGTTGTAAAAATAATGATGTAGTTTATCCTCACCACTTGGTGAAATATATGTCTGCCGTTAAAGTGTTGGTAGGGAAACCGAAGGCTCTGGCTTAACAAAACGAAAATGAAGACTGTAAATAACATATACTCTAAAATTTACGACATGGATAATCTCCGGCTTGCTCACGTTAACGCACAAAAGGGCAAGCAGAAATACAAGGAGGTTATTCATGTTAACGAATTTGAGCCATATTATTTGCAGAAACTTCAAGATATGCTGATTGACAAGACATTTAAAAACAGCAAGTACAGAATTTTTAATCTAATCGACAAGGGCAAAGAAAGGGAGATCTACTCGCTTCCTTATTTTCCTGACAGAATATTACATCATGCTATTTTACAAATCATTGAACCTATTTGGAAATCAATCCTTATAAGAAACACGTTTCAGTCAATCAAAGGACGTGGCGTTGAAGACGGGAGAAGAAAAGTCGTAAAATCAATCAGACTTAAAGAGGCGAAATATTGCCTTCAACTCGACATAAGTAAGTTTTATCCTTCGATTAACAACGAGATTTTAAAGAAAGTTATCAGAAAAAAGATAACAGATAAAAATGTGTTATGGCTTCTCGATGAAATAATTGATAGCACAAAAGGAGTTCCTATCGGAAATTACCTATCACAGTATTTGGGAAATTTATATTTGGCATATTTCGACCATTATGTTAAAGAAAAACTAAAAATCAAGCATTATTTTCGGTATTGCGATGATATTGTGCTGATTCATCCCGATAAAGATTATTTACAATATTGCTTTGCTAAAATAGAATACTACCTTGAAAAACACCTTAAGCTAAAAATCAAAGGCAATTACCAGATATATCCGATAAAAAAACGCAGGATTGATTTTTTAGGGTTTAGGTTCGACAATAGGAGGATTTATTTAAGAAAGCGCACGGCTAAAAACTTCAAGAAGACGGTCAAAAGATTCCGTAGGGATAAATCTGAATCAAAAGGAATTGCCAGTTACTACGGCTGGTTTGTTCATTCTGATTCGTGGGATTTGTGGAATAAATACATCAAAGATTTTAATTCAATAAAGAAAGCAGCATGAAAAGTCAATCAGGTAAACAGCAGCCACTAATTCAATACGGAGGGGAAAAACTGATAATCAGCTTTAACTCTACTCAGATTACAAAAAAAGACATGACCGGGGAAATGTTAATCTGGGAATGTGACCAAATTCAAGTTTCAAAAGAACCGACAAAAAAAGAAATTGTCGAGGAAATTATAAAACTTCAATATCAAATTACAGACGAAATTGCTCACATTAACAACAAGAATAAGGGTGATGAAAAGGGTGTTAGCGAATATGCAACGTATCAGGCTTACAGGGATATGGCAAAATCAATAGCAGTGGAAGTGTTGGCAGCAATAAAACCAAAATGAACCTACTGATAAAAGACATTTGGAACTACTCACTCCCCTGGTCTAACTACCAAGGCATATCGGCTGCACAGGAGCGTAATGTCCTGTTCTTCCCGAATAACATCACTTTTCTAAACTACAAGGAAGTCTGCGAAGGATGGCGAATGGATGAAAACTGGCAGAAGGTAACGTCTTTAGCTGATTACTCCTGTGGTATGATAGTTTCTAAAGAACAAATCTACTACGGAACTTACACTATCAAATGCCAGTTACCCGATTTCAGGGGTTCGTTCCCTGCCTTTTGGTTATTCGACTGCTCTAAGGACGGTCAAAAGTTAGAGGTAGATATTTTCGAGCAATTTAGAAAAGACAACTGCTTGTCTAAATATAAAGTAACGGTCACATACCACGATGATAAAACCGTAACAAGCAAAGCAGTTTGGGGAACTACCAACGAAATTACTGCACAATTAGTATGGCTACCCGATATACTTATTTGGTTAATAAACGGCAAGAAGGTGAAAGAAGTCAAGAAATCAGAGGTGGTGAACTTTCCAGACAGACCTTTGCATGTGATTGTTAATAGTGGTACGGGGGATTGGAAGGTCCAGGATGAAAAAATAGATTCTTTTTTAGTAAGTAAACTGGAATACATAAAATGGGAAGGTTAAAAGAAATATTGATGGGAGTGGCTATTTCAGCTATAATTGCATTACTGGGGTGGGTAGCCATTAACACAAAGGATGTTCCTTATCTTAAAGAAGATTTAAGAGAACAAAGTCTTAGGCAAGATGAATTAATTCAAGAGCTTTTAGATAAAAACGAAAAGTTAAAAGAAAGAATATTGATTTTGGAATTAAAACTTGAAAAATGATAACACTTGAAGATGTTTACACAGGATTATCCTCTCGAATGGATACAATGACAGATGAATTAGTGAAAGTTTCAAAAGGACTTGATTCTCTTGGTTATAGAGTAGGGTCTATTGAAGCTGGGATGGTCGATGTTGAATTGAAAAATGGTGGGGGTAGAATTATTAAGCAACCTCGGCAGCAATTAATTCAACAGGCTTATGATTATGTGAAACCTGATGGTATTCTTGATCAAAGATTTAATGAAGTGGAAGAAATGATGACGGGTAAATTTCAAGAATGTAAGGAATTACATAATCCGGAAAAATTTCAAAGAAATGCAGAAAAGAAATTGGATAAGATTTGGAAGTGGGGAACAAGAGTTGTTTTAGTGGTGATTGCTATTGCAACGATCATAATAGCTGTTGACTGGACTAAAGTGGTGAATAAATGAAACATGTACTCATTGTAGAAGACAATGATGAGCATGCTTTTCTTCTACAAATACAACTTGGAAAACTTGGATTTCTATCGTCTGTTTGTGTGAATATTTTTCACATCTTGGATAAAGTTCAACATGGAATGATTGATGCAATCACAATAGATATTGGATTATCAGAAATAAATGGAGTTGAGGTAATAAAACATGTTAGAAGAATTGATAAGGATATTTTAATAATTGTAATCACATCTTTTTCAGATGAAAGTACAAGAATTCATTCTTTGAAATCTGGAGCAAATTATCATTTGATTAAACCATATAAAATAGAAGATTTGAAAACGATATTAAGTAAAGTGAAATGAAATTTTTAAAAAATATTTGGTTATTTATTAAATATCAACTTGCTAAAAAGCCTGATCCATTTAATGAAATAAAACATCCTTCTCAAAGAAAGATAAAAGAAATTATTAGAAAACATTCTTGGGTTGTTCTTGTTTTTTTGTTAATGGGATGTTCATTTAAACCTTCATCTTCAGAATTGATTAATGGTGGTTTTAAAAAGAAGAATCTTGTATACAAGGGAGAAGAGTTTGTAATGTATGAACTTTCTACGAATAGTTGGGATTTACAATATTACGTTAAAGATAATCTTTGGGTAATTGAAGCTGGGGGATACGCCACACCTCATAAAATGACAAAGAAAAAATTTAATGTGGCAATTGAAAAATCTAAAATTAATAACTAAAAATTATTATTATGAAAAATCCATTTTTAAATTTGAATTGGGCTGATTTAGGTAAGAGTCTTTTGATTCTTATTATTTCAACAATGTTGGCATCTTTAGTTCCGGTTCTTCAAACTGGATGGCCAACATGGGCTACATTTGAACCTATATTGCAAACGACAATTGCAGCTGCTTTGGTGTATTTGGTTAAGAATATATTTACAAATCCTCTTGCTTTGGTGAAGAGTAGTTTTGGGAGCTTAAATTTAATGGACTTTGTTTGGGGGTTTGTAATAGCTGTTGGAAGTACAATTTTGTCTTCGCTGGTAGATATCCTTCAGGTTGGATGGCCTACATGGGCTTCTTTTCAGCCTGTATTATTGTCATCAGTATTGGCTGGTATCACTTATATTATGAAGAATTTTGTTACTAATTCGAATAATGTTTTGTTAAAATCAGAAGTAAAATGAAACTTCAGTTGTTGGTTATTCATTGTACTGCAACTCCCGAAGGAAGGGAAGTGTCATCTGCCAAAATAAGGGAGATGCATACTTCCCCTCCTCCCATTGGGAGAGGATGGAAACAAGTTGGTTATTCCGATATGGTTCATCTTGATGGTAAAATAGAAAACCTTGTTTCGTATGATCAGGATGATGATGTAGATCCTTGGGAGATAACTAATGGTGTTGCTGGGAAAAATTCTATTTCTCGGCACATAGTTTATGTTGGTGGATTGGATAAGATGTTGAATGCGAAAGATACGAGAACAGAAGCACAAAAAGAAACACTTGCGGTGTATGTTAAGAATTTTTTAATGGTACATCCTAATTGTAAAGTGGCAGGGCATTATCATTTTGCCAATAAAGCTTGCCCCTCATTTGTTGTAGAGGAATGGTTACGGGAAATTGGAATTGAGAAGAAAAATATTTATGTATGAATATAACTGTAAATAAGACTTTGGTGTGGATTGCAATTATTTTATTCTTAATAATTGCAGCTTTAATCACGGGTTTTTGGTGGTATGATCATAGTAAATTGAAGAAAGAGATCAAGGATTGGAAACATATTTATTATGCTTGTAAGAATGCTCCAACTGATACAATAAAGAAGAAAGATAGTATTGTTTATGAGGATCGTATTGTTTATAAGCCTTATCCTGTAAGAGTTGAAATTCATGATTCAATCCCTTATCCAGTAAAAGGAACTGTTTCGTGGTACGATAGTGTTTATAAAAAAGATGGTTGGAGAATTCATTATAAAATAAAAACATTAGGTATTCTTGATAATATTGAATTCAGTGATTTAGTTGCCCCAAGAGAAACATATTACATAACTAGACATATAGATACATGTCTTGAACAAAAAACTGAAAAGAAAAGATTATTTCAGTGGGGGTTATATACGGGAATGAATATTAATTCTTTTTCTAAATTTCCCGGTCTTGTTATTGGAGGGCAAACGTTAATCAAAGAACAACTCTACATTGGACTTGGAGGAGGATATTATAAAGGCTTCATGGGAGAATTAAGGATTGGTATATTTTTCAACAGAAATGCAAAAAAGTAACGAACATCAGGATCCAATAAGATTTCCTAAATTGATGGAACCCATTGAACAGGAAATGATAAATCTTCATAAAAAGACAATGAAGACATTGGTTGTTGTTATAACAAAGAAATTAGTAAAACAGAAGAAGTAATGTTCTCACCTACTGAAATAAGAGAGATACTTGACACTATTCACCATCATTATACATTGATGATAGGTACGTCGTTGGGAACAGAAGTTTTGACTGATGAGTATAAATTTCTATTACAGGGTTATGGGGTGAATATTGAAGCATTAGAACTTGAATACCCACCTTACATGAGAATGTTTTTACTTGGTCGTTTAACATCTATTTTAAAAGATAATCAGGTAAAGCAACTAACACAGCAAGATTTTAAAAAGTATATTGATAGGGGTCAATTCATACCATTGTCACAAAGAGAACGTACTGAATATAACATAAGCCGTGAGATGACGTATGGACATCTGAGGGGGTTGGCTAATAAGGTTGTTGATAATACAAGAAATAAGATACTTGAGCAAAATAAGATGCAGTTGATTCAGACAACTATTTCTGAAGGAGTAAAAGATCGTAAGAGTATACAATCAATAGTAAGTGATTTAGGACATAGGACAGGTGAATGGGATAGAGACTGGAAGAGAATTGTTGTAACAGAGATGAATAATATCTTTCAACAGGGAAGAGCCTCAATGATGCAGAGTAAGTATGGTGAGGAGTGTCTGTGCTGGAAAAACGTTTTTCCTCTTGCCTGTAGGCACTGCATCAAACTTTATTTAACACATGGTATTGGGTCAGCACCTCGTATCTTTAAGTTATCGGATTTGATTGCAAATGGTAACAATATTGGGAAGAAAGTAGATGGGTGGTTACCGGTTTTAGGTAGCGTACATCCGCACTGTAGGTGCCAAATCAACACCTACTTTAGAGGTCAACAGTGGAATGAATCAACTAATCAGTTTGAATACACAGGTGAAAGAGAACGTAAAGTGATACGTACGAGTAAAATTAGAGTAGTGGTTGGAGATAAAACTTTCTTTGTTTAATTTTGTTTTGTTCATTAATTTTATAGTTTAGAGACTTTCAATGATGGATTTAATAAACAGAGTAACTAATATGTTTAGAGGGACACAGTCCAAGTTGGATCGTGTTTCTGTTATTGAATCTGAACTAAGAGAGATACAGATCACTAAAGATCTTTTGGCTGATCAATATCAAGACATTCAGAAGGCTTTAAATGATGATGAATTCTCATGTAGAAACGATTTAAAGTTCTCCAATGAGGAATATATCAAGACTCTATCGAAACTTAAGTACAACGAAGAGAAACTAGGTAGAGAACTAGAATCTTTGAAAAGTAATCATAAGGTTGAAAAGAGTTTACATGATAATGAGATAGAGAAGGCAATTGATATCGTAAAATCACTGTATCGTTCAGGTAAATTATCACTTGATCAGTATAATAAAGTGGCTGCAGTAAAAGATGAAGAAGGTAGAGTAATGTATTCAGATATCATTGTACTTAATGAAAATGCTGAAATTCTATTGACAAAGAGAAGTATTTGGGAAGACGATCATAGAGGTGCCTGGGTGATACCTGGTGGACATGTTGACAAGGGTGAGACGTTTGAGGAGTCAGCAAGAAAAGAATTGAGAGAAGAGACAGGGATAAGTATTGACAGGTTGGAACAAGAGAATAAGAACTTCACTTGGACTCATGTTGGCACTTATCAAGATGGAGATGTTCATATTCAGTATTACTATCTACAGTTGGTAAATCAGAGTGATATCGAAATACTATTGGATGAAAAAGAAACAAGAGATTATCAGTGGGTACCAAAAGAGGAGATTTCAAACTTCCCAATGATATTTAGTATGCAGTCCAATGTTATGAAGTTTATGGGATGGAATGAGTACCCACAGGTAAAGATCATACGTAAGGCTGTTGAACAGGGGCTAATACCTATTGAGAAAGTAAGTGAGATAACAAAATCAATACATAAGTATATTCGTAAGGAGTATGACAAGAGTGCAAAACCTGTTTATATTTATGAAGAGAAAAGTGATAAAGTAAAGAAAGAACTTTTATCACTGGTAAAGAATTTAGACAAGAATCTACCTATTATATTGAAAGTTCTTGTCTCACCAGATGTATCATCTATGGTTTTACATAGTATCACAGTAGATGATGCTGCAGCTGGTAAAGGGATTGGTGGTCAAGTTATAAGAAAGTTGACTGATTTTGCAGATGAACATGATATGAATATGTTCTTAACCTGTGCTGATATACCAAAAGGACAACATGAGTTTCTACATGATTACTATAGTAGATTTGGTTTTGTAGATAATATTGAAGGTAAAGTGTTCGATGTGAAAGACAAGAAACCTTATGAAATGATAAGGGTGCCAAAAAAAGAAACAGTTGGGAATATAGAACCAAAGAGTGAATTCATTAATTTTAACTTTGAAAAGATACAAGATCATGCAAGAAGAATTATTGGTGGAGAAATCGTCCTTGAACGACTATCACCAGAAGAGGAACAAGGTCGCATTAGAGGAGGTAGAAGAAATGTTGAAGCATCCCTGCTCCTCGGAGCAAATGCAATTGGAGATTCAACAGCGCCTGAACTCATCGACGGACTAATTACAGAACAAGAAAATCTATTGAGAGAGTATGCTAAGGCTGATAACTCTTATGTAGATTATGATACTATTGATAAGAATTGGGAGAAAAGGGGTGGTGGGTCAGAGGCTACTATCTATTTTGATGATGTAGAACATGTTAAGAAGGTTATTGACTATCGATTGTTTAGTATTCAACCATTAGATTTTTTAGACAATAGAATCTCATTACATAACACACTCTTCCCTGACACTTATTATGAACTTACTGGGTTCACAGATGTGCCTGGTAAAGGTCTCTCTTTTATTGTTAGACAAACATATATTGATGAAGCCCAGAACACACCTATAGAGAGAATAGTGGATGAGATGGGAAAGATGGGATTTACTGATATTGGTGGGAATATGTATCTTAATGATAATTATTTGATAGAAGATCTACATAGTAAGAATGTACTCACCAATCAGAATGGGAATTTATTTTTTATTGACACTGTTGTTGAACTTAATTTAACAGGTGAAGGTTACGGTGGTCGTCGTAAACTAGGGAAGATTGATGTTGATATTCAGAAGTCACTTGAAGAACGATATCTGATAGGTGAAATCAATGAAGAAGAGTATGATATTGAGAAGGCGAAGAAAGAGATTAGTAAGTTGAAGAAGATTAAGAAATTTGTTTTTAGAGATGGAAAGTATTTTTTACAAACATTTTACACCAAGACTGGTGAAAGAGAGGAAGATGAAGTACAAGAAAGATATGGGATAGATGATACAATATCAAAAGTTGAAGTTGGTAAGAGTTATCGTGTGATAACAAGTAGAAAGAATACAGTTGGACAACTAGTTGATATAGTGTATGATAAGATTTCAGACTCTTACTATCTTCTTTTATGTGACGATGAAGGTAAAATAGTTTGGTGTAAATTTGGTGCAATTAGAGAAATTGAAGAAAGTGATGAAACACCTCCAATTATCAAACCAGAAGAGTCTATAGACTTCCCTGACACTTATGATACTTCTCTATTCTCAGTTGAAAGAAGTTTAGGTGGTTCTTCTGATGTTAAGTTAATAAGATTTAAGGGTAAATTGTTTGCCGCTAAAAAAGAGAGAAATAAGGGGACAGGTGCAGCACAACTAGAGGAAGAGAAGCTGACAGATAATATATATCGATTAATGGGATTTAAAGTCCCAAGATCTAAACTAATAAAAGATAAGAGTGGAAAATTGTATAAAGTATCAGAGTATATAATAGGTAAAGAGTTGTCTGGTATCAATGTAATGACAAAAGAGTCTGTTAGAGCAGAAATTAGAAAGGGTTTCGTTCTAGACTGTTTACTGGCCAATTGGGATGTTATAGGTGCAAGTGGTGATAATATTCTTGTTGTTAATGATGAAAGTAAGAGTGTCTATAGAATAGATAATGGTTCTGGATTAAGATATAGAGCAAAGGGTTCCGAGAAAGGGTCAGCATTCACAGATGATGTGTTGGAACTTGAAACAATGTTAGATAAAACTAAGAACCCAGTAACAGCTGATATCTATAAAGGAATAACACCTTCAGACATACAACAACAGATTAATAATATTCTTAAGAATAAGAAAAAGATAATAGAAGAGTGTGCAGTATTTTCTACTGACTTAGTATTTTTGAAGACAGTTAAAAATAGAATAGATTATTTAGTAACTAAGATTGGGAAAGAAGTAGTTCCACCTAAAAAAACTACTGTAAAGAGTCCACCAGTACGTAAATTGAAAGAGGGTATGATCTCTTTTGTTACTCAAGACTATTTTGATAAAGGGTGGGATGATATGATACTTGAAGGTAATGAAGGAATAAAGAAAGGGATTAAAGATCAAATACTTAGAGTAGAACAGTATAATGAGTCTCAATATAAATTTGAAGCTGATAACTTGGGGATGACTGTTGAGGAGTATAAAACTGAAATGCAGTCTTGTGTGGAGAGACTAGTACAGAAATCACATTTTTTTAGAGCAACACACTGTCAATCAGGTAGTAAAGATGTGTTAGATTTAGTATTTAATGAAAGTGGTCGATTTATGAGTCAATTTGAGGTTGGTAAGAGTGATGGTAGTTATGATCCAAGTTATCGGTCACTAGTAGAGAGTAAGTATTTTGCATTTGAAAATTTGCCAAAAAAGAATAAAGAGAAGAGGCCTATTTATGGTTATTTTACTAGTAGTCCCAATGGTGTGATAAATAGTGAAGGAACTATTCCACCTCCAAATTATGTTTCACAGTATGGAGATGTAATGATCAAGATAAAGAAAGACTCTGCAATGCGTAAAGCTACAGTTTCTTTCACAGATTCACTTGGACATATGGAATCATTGGCTTGTACTCCTGCTGTTAAACCACATTTTACTTCACTCCCTCTTAGGTTAAACTTACATAGGTTAAGAGAAGTGATGGGTAGACCAGATGGTGTATGTTTTCATAGTACTTATGTAGAAACACAGTATCACAATCAGTTGACTATAGATGATGTAGAATCTGTACAGGTTTCTGTTAAACTATATACTGGGAGTGATAAATATGGCGAGAGTGGTGGGTATAAAAAAATAACTAAGATAATCGATAATGTTCATCGATTTGCAGCTAAACATGGCCGGTCAGATATAAAAATTAATCTATTTTAAAGACTCTGATTATGATTGATATTAATGATTTAATCCCGAAATATCAGTTTGGTGACAGTATTGCACTCTTGGTGTTAAAAGAAGACTTTGAATCAACTAACCCTATTTGTGTACAGGTTGATCTTGATAATCTAGTATTTGATGTTATACAACCTATTGGACACTATTTAAAGTTTGGTACATTTACATCTACTGACTTACCATCTGATGAATTTAAGTATCAGGATAAGATTAATAGAAAATTTACAAACGATAGTATTCTTAAAATGCTTATGGAGTTTACTAATACTAGATTCCCTGATACAATAAACAAGAGTATAGAATCAGACAATATATTAATTGAAGGAGGGTACAAACAATGGCTCTAATTGAAAGTAAAATCGAGGGACTATTACAGTATAGAATAGTTCAGGAGGAACAGAGTAGTAGACTCTATAAATCTATGTCAGTCTGGTTAGAGTTCAATGGGTACTTAGGTGCATCTAAGTTATATCAGAAGTACTCAGATGAAGAACTGAAACATGCTGATTGGACTTATAAGTATTTGATGGCTCTTAATATAAAGCCTGTAGTACCTTCACAACAACTCCCTCAGGGTGATTTTAAGGGACTATCTCAAATTATAGCACTGAGTTATCAGCATGAAGTTGATATCACTGAACAGTGTAAAGAACTAACTAGATTGGCACAGGTAGAAAGTGATTTTTTAACACATCAATTAGGGTTGAAGTATATCACTGAACAAGTGGAGGAGTTGGGAAAGATACAAACATTGTTGGATATGTTGGAGTCTTTTGGAACAGACAAGATTGCATTACGGTTACTTGACGAGAGAATGGGAGAAATGTAAAATGAATAGAGATTTTAATTTTTTTATCCCGCTTGATGAAGAGTTGATAGAAAAGGCCGCTAAGTTGCCACTATCACAACGTTATGATAATATGATACTTGAAGGTATGGCTTCTGATAATTCAGAAGATATTGAAGGTGAAGTATTAGAACCAACAGGGTATGTTACTGATGTTTTTTTAAAATCAGGTTTGATCAACTATGAGCACTTAGCAAAACGTAGTCCTAAATTTATCATTGGGAATCCCATTGAGGCTAAGGTGAAGGGAAATCAATTTCATATTAAGGCAAAATTGTGGAAGAGTAGTGAAGTTGCAAGAGAAGCATGGGATAAGATCATTGAGATGAAAGAATCAGGGTCTGGTAGAATGGCGGGTTGGAGTATTGAAGGGAAAGCATTAGAAAGAAACCCGATGAACCCAAAACATATTACAAAAGCATTAATTACTCATACAGCTTTAACTTTTGCTCCGGTGAATGGGAATTCATGGGCCGATATAGTTAAGGGTATACAGAAAGAAGACTTCATCGACCCTATTTATGATCAGGATACTGACGATAAAGAATTTATCTTTGAATTCGATCAGAAAGGTAAAAAATTCCGGGTTGGGAAGGACTTTAGAGTGTACGAAGTGATAACAAAGGCAATGGATACTGCAGCAGTTAAGCCACTCACACCTGAATCACTGGATAAGAAGGTAAAGAATATCGCATTACTCGATATTAAGAAGGCCCTTGATAATGTGTTGGGTAATAAACATTTAAAGAGTTTTCGTGGAGATCTACTACCAAGAATTAAAAAAAATATTGTTGGAGATTAAAATAAATTTTTTTTTGTTAGGATTCCTTTATAATTTTATAACTTGATAGTTTAAATTTTGTTTCAGAAACAGACAAACAGATGGAAAATCAAAATAATATGTCACCAGAAGAGATTGATGAACTGAAAAAGTCTCTTACTACTCTTGGTCTTGAACAGACTGAGATTGACGGGTATATTGAAAAGGCTATGAATAAGTCCAAAGAATATGAACCTGAAGGTACAGTTGAAGAAAAAGCCAAAGAGACTGGTGAAGAAAATAAAGAGAGTGTAAAAGAAGAGAAACCTGAAGAAAAGATTGAAAAAAGTGAGATGGGAGAAGAGGGCTTAGAAAAAGCCTGTGGTGACTTGAAAATGAAGAAAGCCGAAATTGAAAAGGCTATTTCTGATCTCGAAGAAAAAATGGGAAAGAAAAAAGAACCCGAAGAAATTAAGAAATCAATTGATACTGATATCGAGAAATCGTTTGGTGAGAAGTTCAATGATATCGAAAAGTCATTCGGTGAACGTTTTAACGATATTGAAAAAGCACTGACATCTTTATTAAGTGAAGAGATTGGTGGGATAAAAGATATTGTTAAGGGGCTTCAGGATGAAGTAAAGAAAATTGGTGACACTCCACTGGGAACAAAATCAGTATTCACATCAGCTAATTTCTTTGAAAAAGGAACAGTTGATGATCTCTCTAATGAGGAATCAAAGGAGTTGTCCATTACCAAAGACAGAGACGATCTGTTGAAGGGTATGCAGGACATGTTAAATAAAGAAAAGGATAATGATGTTCGTCAGATGTTATCTGATGGCATTAGTGATTATACCGTCAATACTGTACCAACTTCACACGGGATCAGAGCCTTGGCTTACTTATCACGGAAAAAGAATATAACCTTAGGACAGTAGTATTTCGTTAGTATTTTAAATTCAAAACAGATGTTTGACATCCATGAACAATTAGGAAAGAACGCTGAGAATTTCTCCGATGAGGATATTATCAAAGCGATCATTGCAGGAAGCCAAACTGGACGTGATCTAACGGATACCCTGTCCAGTGGACCTTCTCTGAAGCCGGAATCTCTTGACCCCGTGGTTAAGGTACTGGAAAACAAAGAAAACCACATCGTATTGTGGAAAATGATCCCCAAAAAGTCGGTATACAATACCGTATACGAGTACAACCAGTTAACCAGTTATGGTGCTGACGTTGGTATTTTCATGAATGAGGGTGAAAGTCCTGAACAGACTGACTCCGTCTATAAACGTAAGGCTGCATTGGTAAAATATGCAGGCATCCAGGGTGAACTTACTCAACAGGCTATGTTGGTTCGTCAGGCCGATGGTAAAGACCCTTACACACGTGAAGTTGAGAACAAGACATTGAAACTTCTGACTCAAATTGATCAAAAATTATCTTCTGCAAACACCACTTTAGTTACTCAGGAATTCAATGGGATTCTGAAACAACATTATGATGGGGTGTTAGACATTTATGGGACTACCGGATTGGATCTTTACATGAACGATATAGTGAACATTGATACCCGTGGTAAAGCATTAAAAGACAGTAATGTTGAAGATGCAGTACAGGCTGTTATTAATGATCGTTTTGGTGAAGCTTCGGTTATTGTTAGTAACCCTGTTGTTTTCAATGACTATGTAAAACGCTTCCACGAATCGAAACGCGTTATGGTCAACAACCCAACAGCAGCTACAGAAGGGGCTACAATGGGTCAGAAAGTTAACGATATCATGACCCAATTTGGGAAGATTGGTGTTGTTAACGATATTTTCTTTGATCGTAGGACACCGAAACTGTATAATGCTGCTGCTACAAGTTCAAAAGCACCTGCAATTCCAACGTGTGTGAATAACACATCATTGACGATTGTTGCCGCTGGAACTGATACTGCAACTAAATTTGCTGATGGTGCCGGTTCATATTTCTATGGTGTTACTGCAAGTAACCAATATGGTGAATCAGCAATGTTACCACTAAACACTACCATTAAGGCTATTGGGGCAACAGAATCGCTTGATATTCTCTTTACAGCCGGAGCTGGAACCTATGCCGCTACTAAATTTACCGTATATCGTACCATTAAGAATACAGCTGTTTATACAACTGCTAAGTACTATCCTATTATCGAAGTTGCTACTGCAACGTTGGCTGCTTCTGGATATGATGGTGGTGCTGCTACTTATGTACGTGATCGTAATAGGACTATCGCCAATACTCACGCTGCACTGGTATTTGATCCTACTGTTGAAATGTGGGAGTATATCCAGTTAGCTGCTACGATGAAGATCGACTTTGCAATCACTACTCTTGCACGCAGATTCGCAGTAGTAAACTACGGAACACCAGTCCTTTATATGCCTGGTAAAATGAGCGTTATCCACAATATTGGTAACGATATTACCGCTTAAAGTTGAACATTGAGTTAGGTTAGTGAGGGAGGGGTAATAAACTCCTCCCTTATTTTTTAAAATGTAAAAATTTTGTTATGGGAAAGATAAAGATTCAATCAGCATTACCTTCTAATTTTGGACATGATGTTGATTTTGGTGGGTTAATCCTACATTTTGATAGACTTGGTTTTACTGAAGTAGATTCCAAAGACATTGCTGAACATTTAGTTCAGAACTATAAGGGATGGTTGTTTATTGATGAGAAGCCAAAAGCTGAAGCAAAGACAAACACTTCTACCGGGGATATTACCGAGTTTCAGAAGGAGATAGAAAGACTCAAAGAAAAGATTAGAGATCGTGAAGCAACGATTAAGGCTGTTGAAGCAGAATGTAAAGAGTGGAAAAGTCAGTTGGATAAACATATTCCTAAGTTTGAAAAAACGATTACCGATCTGAAAGGGATGTTAGTACAGAAGGAAAAAGATGTTAAAGAACTTGAATTGAAAGTACAGTTGGCTAAGAAGTCAGTAAAAGAGTTGACAGAAATTTGCTTATCATTAGAAATACCTGAAGAACGTTACAAGGGTAAAACAAAAGATGATTTGATCATTATTATACTTGACGAGAGTCGGAATAAATAAAAATGTCATGCCTACTATAACATACGAAACTAAGTACCGTAAGAATGATGGGCTGGTTATATCCCCTGAGGAACTGACCAGCCTTTATTTTTATGGCATAAGTACGAGGGCTAAGGATGGTTCAGAGATATCCAACGATACTCTTCGTATGTATATAATGGCAGCACAGCAAGAAATTGAAAAGTATCTTGAGATAAGGTTTAATAAACAATTTGTTGAACACACTCAGACTTACTTTAAAGATGATTATTGGGGTGGTTTTCCCATATTACCCACTAAATTGCCAGTTACTAAAGCCTTATCTTTTATTGGATTTTTAAATGGTGTAGAACAGATTAAGTACCCTTTGGATTGGTTGAATATAAAGACTGATTCTGAAGGTCATTATTATAAGAAGATACACCTTATACCTACTGGTTCCACAACATCAAGAGCTAACGCTGATATTATTTTAACAGGTATTACGGCATACCTTGGGTTGACAAGTTATGGTCAGGTTCCTAATTATTTTCATATACAATACATAACAGGGTTTGATTATGATCAGGTACCTATGGATCTTATAAATGTAGTTGGTAAATTTGCCGCTATTGGCGTATTTGCAATACTAGGGGATATTATCTTGGGTGCACCTGGAATAACTGGTATGTCATTGGGTATGGATGGTTTATCTCAGTCTATTAATACTATGATGTCACCAAGTGGTGGTGGGTATGCATCTAGGTGCAAACAGTATGCAGCAGAAATTGATGTTACTTTAAAGAGATTACGACTGTTCTACAAATCATTTAATATATCATCACTGTAATGTCTACAAGAACCCAGACTCCTCCAAGTGTTTTGAATTATCCTAAGGTGGATATATTCAACCGTGGGGACTTTGATGCTAGTTTATGGGAAAATGGGTATGATATTATTCTAGAAGAAGCTGTAGTATGCCCATGTAAAGGGTTGAGTTCAGATAGTAGATCAACATGTGAGAACTGTTTAGGTACTGGTTGGGTATTTATCAACCCTATTAAAACTCGTGCATTCATAACATCTATAAATCGTACAACAAAGTTTAAAGACTGGTCACCTGAATTTATTGGGACAATGGCTGTGACATTACTTAATGCAAATCGCATTGGGTTTATGGACAAGATTACTTTGGGTAAAAATTATGGGTTGATGAGTGAAGTGTTAACAGCAAGAACGAGTACTGTGACATCACCAACTTATGGTAAGTTTGTATTTGGTACCTACAGAATGACAGAGGTAAGAAGTGTGTTTGTGTTTAATGGTGATACGAATAGTTTGATTAAGTTGGCCGCAGCTGATTATCATATCAATGATGATAATAGTTATGTTTTAGATATTAAGACCACAAATTTACCTGTTGATTTTAATGGTAAGATAAGTGTGTCATATAGACATAATGTTACGTATAATGTAATCGATTTACCACACGATTTTCGGCTGACTAAGGAATATTCAGTGAACGGAAAACGTAAAGACTATGAAATGCCAGTACAGGCCATAGCGAGAAAGAGTCAATATGAACTGGGAAAAGCCTCAAACTATGCAGGCAATAATATTTCGGATAATAGTTATCTCTAATAGTTATGAAAGATATAGATTTCAATCTAAAGACAAATGAATACCCTATTGGGATCAGGTTAATGAAGAGTTAAGATCAATTGATGAGAATTTTAAAGAGATTCTGAGTCTTGATGTCGTAAACCCTGTATCCACTATTCTTATTAAGTCACCAGGTAATACAGCAGAAACGGCAGAAAATGGTGACTGGAAGTTCTATATTGACGATAATAGTAATTTGATTACTGCAAAGATGAAGGCAGGTGCTTGGGAAATTACGGATACAAACACATTTTAATTTTTATAACTATGAAAAAGATATTTTTATTATCATTATTCAGCCTATTTTCTATAGTAATTTTAGGCCAAAGGGTTATCCATGATGATTTACAAGTTACTGGTAGTGCAGTAGTATCTGGTACATTATCAACAACAACTATCACTTCTACTGGGATAACTGTAGAAGGTACAGCAACAGTAACCACAGTAAGTATTACAGGGGGAACGATAACAGGAACAGCTGCTATGCGTGGTAATGCATCATTTACTACAAGTGCTACAAGGGTGGCTGTGTATATTCCAGGTACTACATCAAATGATTATTTTATGATACAGCCTGTTGCTGGAACAGCATCTACAAGACCTGTTGCTGATGATTTTTGTACATCATTCCCTAAGGCAGACTCATTAGTTGTGCAGAGGGCCGTCGGTACAACATCTGGGTTATCATTTGACTGGATACGTATAAAGTAGGGATAGTTAAATGTTATTTTGTATTATTATTTTATAAAAACCACCATGGACTTCAGAAATAAGATAAGAGAACAACAGTTACTTGATAAGTTGAATATTGAAAGAAAATTCACCCCTGAACAGTTACCTTTTAAAGAAGAAGATAATGTCTTTAAAGCCTTTGAAACTATTGAAAAATCTGATATGAGTCCAACAGGTGCTGTAAGTGCAATGGCACCACCTAAGGGTAATATTGAAAAAGCACTGGATACTATTGATAGTTTGTTAGGTGAAGAGGTGACGAACGATATTATTGAAAAAGGTAAGAGGGCTACATTAGGTGAAACAAGAAAGTGGAGTGATGGTAATACATATCGTAGAACTAGTATGGGATGGGAGTTAGTAAAACACGGTGGGCCATCATATGAGGAGTTAGATTCAGCACCAAGTGAAAGTGTAGCTGGTAAGAAGAAAGAAGACTTTGAAGTAGATCAAAAGATTTCTAAGTATGAAGAACAGTATAAGAGTCTTGAAAAAGAGATAGGTAATCTATACGACCAAAGAGACAGTGAAACTACTGAAGTATATTCAGAACTAAACTCTAAATTAAAAGAGAACAGTAAATTATACCCTAAGATCTCTGATTATATTACTACAGGTGACCAAGAAGGGTATAATAAAGCATATAAAGAATGGGAAGTCGATCAATCATCTATATATAGTGAACATAATAAGAAGATAGCTGAGATACATTCTAAGTTTGATAGTAAGATTAAGGGACTGAATGAAAAGAAGTCAGATATATTTAAAGAAGCTTTTTCTAAGAAAGAGAGTAAAGTGGAGAATGATAAAAAAGAAGAGAAAGACTATATTCTTGCTCGAGATCTAAAGGTAGGACAAAAGTACACTTGGTTTATGGGTGCTGAACCTATTGAATGTACTTATGTTGGCCTAGGCAAAAAAGACTTCACATATGAATTTAATTTAGAGGGAAGTACTCATCAACTGTCTATGAAAGACGTGAAAGACTATATTAAACCACTTAGTTATATGAACGACTAGATGCTAGATCTAAAAATTGATTTATCGGACACAGTATCTGAATTTCATCTTGAAAAACAAGAGGCTGATGGTTTGTCTGATTTCATTTTAGACAGGGTTGTGTATGAATATATGTCTAAGTGGGAGAATTTAATCAATGTTGGGTTACATGGCACAAGAGACGAGTACAAACGAGGAATGTACACTGAAAGACCAGATCAACATTCAGCAATAATTGGGTTGACATCAAGAGAGAGTAAGTTGGCTATGATGATTGAAGCTGGAGCCAATTCCTGGGATGAAAAGTTAGGATTCGAAGGCAGTGACAAGAAACACATTAAAGCTGATGGTGTTGGTTGGTACCTCACTATTCCCTTCAGGCACGGTACATCAGAGGCTATTATGGAGATGGAGTCACCTGGTTCAGGAGTATCAATAATTGATCTTATGAAGTCAGGACAGACTATAGGTGCAGGTCAGTTACCTGAACAGTTTGCAGAAATACAGACACACCAAATGACTATGAATACAGGGTCTGTCATCACCTACAAACATAAAGCACCTATTTATGAGGGAATGCATCGTAGAGATATAAGTTCAACTATTAATGAAAAACGTGGTGGGTACTTTACATTCCGTAGAGTGTCAGATAAGTCAGATGAACAGTCATGGATTCATCCAGGATTCGTTGCACATAATTTTATGGATAAGGCATTACAAGCCACTCAGATAGACAAGGTTGTTGATAGTGCAGTGCAGGATTGGTTAGATACAAAATTCGGGTGATGGAAATAAGTATTGTTAAGATAAAGAATGTAGTAAGTGATTTGTTAGCTTGGGTTAGGGCTGATTTGGTTACTAATGTATCTACACCGACATTAAGTTGGCTGTATCAAGAATTTAATGGTATTGTTCTAGATGATACTAATTTCTATACTCAGTTAAAACATCTAGTTGAACAAGGTGATACTGATCGTCGTAAGTTGGAAGTAAGGCTCATGTTTGACAAAGAAAGAGCTAATCTCCCTACTATACATATCCACTACCCAAATGAGGATGGGAGAACAGGGGATAATACGGTTAACACAGGGTTTTTAGGGGTAGATATTATTAGTGATCGCAGTGTAAATAAATATTCGCGTTCTTTTATAGGGCAATATGAGTTAATCATTACTGGAGGTAATTCTTTGGAAGTGGTAATGTTGTATGAATTTATGGATGCATTGTTGATAGCTGGGGCTGACACGTTATCTTTCAATTTTGATAAATTTGAGTTCTCTGGTAAACAATTGATGGCAAATCAGGATATCATCCCCCATTTGACATTCTATAGGGCCATTGGGTTAAGTCTACAGAGTAAGAAGATTGTTAGTTCATTGATAAGTCGTAGTCGTCCAACAGATGTACAGTTCCATGATACACCTTATATTGATAATCAACAACCTATTGATCAGTTGGCTTCAGTCACTATTACTGTATCTCCAACATCAAGAACACATGGTAGTACTTTGACTTTTACTCCTGTGGTTATTAATGGTGGCACAAACCCTATTTATGGATGGTACTTAAATGGGTCAGTTATAACAGGTGAGACAAGTAACACACTTTCTTTATTATTTAGTGCAGCCGGAACTTATACTGTTCAGTGTAAAGTTTATAGTGAATATCAGTATATGTTACCACGTCCAGCAGAATCAAATATTTTAACTATAGTAATAACATAATGGTATGAAAAAGATCGACAAGAATCCAGAACAGGCATCAGAGTTGATGTTAAATTGTTTTCAGGCAATGAATCATTTCAAATTAATAGAGAGAAATCGTAGGGTAGCCACTAAGAAGTTCACAGGTGAAAGTCATACTGTATCAGAGTGGGAAGATTTATTAAAAATATCTGAATTCTTAAATTAGTTTTTTATTTTGTCTTTTTATATTTAATTTTATAAAATTAATTTCGCTGAATTGAAATACAACTCAATATATGGCAACAAAAGTCAGGTTTGGAAATAAAGTAATCCAGTTGCCTGGAACTTATTCAAGAATCATTTCTGGTCAAAACAATCCCCCACGAGACTTAGATTACGGTAAACTTTTAATTATCGACAACCCTAATCTTAATTCAGTTGTTGCTGGAACAGGTATGTTGGGTGGTGCAGGTGTAGCAGGGACACTTACCTCAGGTAAGACTGCCATCTATTCATTGAAGGATATTCGTGAGTTTAGAGATTTTGTAGGTGGGAATTGGTGGTACAAAGCTGCTGAGGGACTTTTTAATCCTGATGGACGTGGTAATGGAGTAAGTGAAGTATTGATTATTAAGCCAGCCACAACAACACCTTCTATTTTAACTTTTCTTGCAACAGGTGGAGGTGCAGCAGGTGGTACTTTTAAAATAAAGACAAGGGATGAAAGTCCTGAAGCAAATGGCGTACCTGTTGAAACAAGAGCTCATTCTACTATTGAAGTAACTGCTGCTGGGTCAACAGGGAACACAATTACAGTGAAGGTTGCTGGTATTACTGTTGCTACTTATACTAACGCTTCAAGTGATAGTGTTGCAACGATGGTGGCAGGGTTAGCTGCAAGTGTAACATCTTTAGGTATTTGTGAAGTTGTTTCTAGCACATCACCTAATTTAGTTATTCATGCACCTAAGGGTTATGGATCATCTACATCGACACCAGCCATTACAGTAACAGGTACAGCAACAGCTACATCAACTGCTTTTTCAGGTGGTGTGGATGCATCAAATCTTTTATCAGGATATGCTTACACGATTGAGACAGGTGTTGTCAATACAAGTAAATGGATTTATAAACTTTGGAGAGGCACTTATAAGGGTCTGTATAGTGATAGTATTCCTTATGATGAAATTGCTTCAACATCGGCCTTCCCTGTACTAGTTAGTCAATCGCCAGAGTTTGATAATATTCAAACCCTAATTGACTGGGCAACAACAGATGGAGACTTTGGTAAGTATTTTGTTATAGATGTTACATCAGCTAAGACGGGAGCTGGAACAGTAACATCGGCTGATATTCTCAATATTAAGAGTTATCAAGCAGGTACAGGTGGAACAGCCACTTATGATAAGATTGATGAAGCACTGGAGGCAATTAAGGATCTTAATTACAACTATATCCTAACTACAAGTTCAACTGCCAACCCTTCTACCGATACAACAATTATGAAGATTGTTGATCATATCACGATTGATGCCAAGTATGACAAATATTTGATAGTGGCAGGTGATGACGATACGTTGGCAACAACTATAGGTTATGCTGAAGAGTTTAATACAGAAAAGGTAAACTTAGTTCATGGGGGTATTCATAAGAATAGTCGCTTGGCAGCAAGTGGTTATCGTGTTTGGGAAGCCTTTTTTCATGCTGCATATTATGCAGGACGTTTACTTGGCTTGGCCCCACAGGTCCCATTAACCTATAAGGCCATTAATGTTGATGGTTTGGTTGATGTTCTGAATGAGAGAGATCAATTAAAGGCCGATTCAGCAGGTGTACTTGCTACTGTTTGGGATGCTGATTTTGGAAAGTTTATCAATCTCCATGATGTCAATACTTTACAGGAGAGTGACTTTGTGTTGAACAATGATGGTCTTTCACACCTTATACAGATTGAACGTATCAAGGCCCAATTGAACAAGGAACTTATTATCAATTCCAAGTTAGATTTACTCTCAGACCCTGCCGGAGTTAATCGTGACTCATTATCAGCTGAGATCGCTGTTGAGTGGACTAAGACTTACTTACAACGTAAACTCGGCACTTTATTGGTGGCTTACCGTAACGTAACAGCTGTGCAACAGGAGGACGTTATTTTTGTTGATTATGAAGCTTCACCAAATTCGGAGATCAAAAGTATCTTCTTCACTGGTAGGTTGTATTTATAATTTTGTTAAGAATATTTAATACATAAGAGATATGCCACTCGAAACGAATACAATGACAGCCGCAAGGGCAATTATCACATCAAATTCTATACCTATTGGTTACATGAAGAATCTTCGTGTTACTGAGAGTAAACAACGTGGTACTGTAATGGGTTTGGGAGAAGTCACAAAACGTGAACGTCCTTTGTTATCAATAACCTGTACATGGCAGTGTGATTTTTATCTAATTGATCTTGTTAGGACAGGTATCCCTGGTTTAGATAATCGATTGGTGATGTCACTACAACAGTATAAAGATACTCAGATATTACTCCCTATCCCTGTTGATATTACTATTTGGAAAAAGGATGCACTGGTTATTGTTGCTGGGGTGGTTGTTCAGACAGTAAATGAGGTACTGGCAACTATCAAAGACATATATCTCGATAATTGTTCGTTCGATGTCCAAGAGAATCAGATAAGTGGGTTTAATCAGTCAGGTGAGTATACTTCACCCATTATTATGGGATTCACAACTCTGCCTACTCCACCAATTCCTACAAGATCATAAGTTAAGTATAAATCGTAAAAATTACAATTATGGAACGTTTTAATTTCGCTGTTAAAGGTCGTGCTTTTCAAACTGAAGATTTAACTATTGGTAAGATTATAGATCTTTGGAAAATGAGATCTATTTTATCAGGTGGTACTTATGGTCAAATGTATCGTATCGGTATGACTAATGCTGATGAGGCACTGATGGCTATTGATATTGAAGCATTTTTTAATATCTTCTGTCCTGAGCTCATTAAGTCGTTAAAGCCTGGTTCTGTTCGTGATATGGGGTTGGAAGACTATATGGAACTGAGAGAGGTATATGTAAAGGAGTTGTTACCTTGGTTGGACAGTGTTGAAGCTATCTTAAAAAAGAAGAGTGAAACCATTTAATATAATATCCATTTCGAAAAATCAGGAACAATGTCATGTCCTGTTGTATTAAACTACGTAGATGAGAATTACATAACTGATTTTGTATTACAATGGTCATTAAAATACCCGATAGACAAGTGGTGGAGGGATAAATACAAAGTATCTTTCAATTCACCTCAACATCGGGTTTTATCTTTTATAGACCTTAGGTTTGAATATGAAGAAGATTTATTGTTCCATAGGGAGGAGAGAGATTACAAACCTAACACAGGGAATTGGTTAAAGGAGGATAACAGGGTGGATCAAGATGCCAGTTTAACAGACTCAGAAAAGATGGAGAAGTACAAGAGGGAGTTTAAGTCGATGGATCTAAGTCAATATACACAACAATAGTGGAAGACAAGAAAATACGTATAGATGCTGATGCTAGTCCGTTTCGTGATCGTTTAAGCGAAGTAAAACGTGATTCAAGAGAGATGGCTAATGGTATCATTGAAGATGCTCTACGTATCAGTAACTCCTATAAAGAGGTTTCAAAGAATATTGAGGATGCTATAAAACAGTTGGAACGTTCTCAATCTGTTGATGTAATGCAACAGAAGGTTGATGTAGGTAGTAGATTATCAAGTGGTGAGATCAGTAAGGAAGAAGTAGGTGATATGCTGAAGGCTATCATGGAGGGAAATAACATAGCCAAGCTTCAGACTGAACTTACAAGAGATTTAATAGATAGTGAAACAAGAATAGGAAAGGAAGAATTAGATGCTGATGCTAGTCCGTTTCGTGATCGTTTAAGCGAAGTAAAACGTGATTCAAGAGAGATGGCTAATGGTATCATTGAAGATGCTCTACGTATCAGTAACTCCTATAAAGAGGTTTCAAAGAA
>Ga0247840_10003923_pt1 | contig 24326 bp, 12 predicted proteins | sample LaCruzMarch2015__FD_192404 | JGI IMG/M metagenome (GOLD analysis project Ga0247840, IMG submission 192404) | Freshwater microbial communities from meromictic Lake La Cruz, Castile-La Mancha, Spain - LaCruzMarch2015_17m | ecosystem: Environmental > Aquatic > Freshwater > Lake | place: Spain...
TCTCCGTAGGATTAGCAGAAACAAAACTAAAGTTATAATCGCTGTAAGTATCTACCAAAGGCACTGTAGAAATCGTGGTATTGCCGGTATTGGTGACTACAATCTGGAATTCCACATTGGTGCCAATATATACAGGGACGTTGAGCGGGCTGGTGCGTGTCTTGACAATCGTAAGTGTAGGACTGTCGAGTGTTACAGGACTGGTAGCAACAGCATTGGATACGCCTGTGGCCGTTGCCGTTGCAGTATTGGTAGTGGAACCACAACCGGAAGCAGCTTTGAAGGTAACAGTAACATTGACAGATTGTCCTGAGTTTAATGTCCCACCCAGGGCAGCGGTGTTCCAGGTAATCGTTCCTGCCGACTGTGATGATGGTGTGACAGAAGCATTTATGTATGTCAGACAAGTAGAATTGTAGGTATCTGTCAAGGCAATGTCAGTGAGATTTGTTGTTCCCGGATTGGTTACCGTGATTATCCATCGTACTGTGTCATTCACCACGGCATACAAATCTGTTGGCAGCAGCCTTGACTTAGAAGCACTGAGGGCTGCAACTCCGGCAGCAACAAAGGCATTGTCGGTACAAACGTCAGTCGGTGTGTCTGGGTCAGTATAATTAAGGTTCAGGGTAGCGCCGGCAACGGTTGTGAGGGTGGCATCGTTTTGTGTCACAACGCCTGTCACAACATAAGCTATAGAGCCCCTGAAAATACCGGTGTTGTTGCCCGATTCCGTCAGGCTGACAGTGGCAATGTCTCCATTGCTGGAAGAAACCGTGATGTTGATATTGTCTGCTGACAGCGGATTCAGGTTCTGATCCAGGTCCTGCACATTGAAATAGATCGTGCCGGCAGCATTGGCGTAACTGCTTACCGGACTATAACTGGCATTGGTAAAATCGATGGAGCAGGGGGTTCCTGTATCAAGGAATTGCAGGGTGAAGCTCGTCTGTGCAGTATCTTTTACTTCGTTTTCATAACCTTCGCTGGTGATGGCCCGCAAGGAATAGGCACCCTGGGTGACACCTGTTGGCCAAACATATTCGAAAGTCTTGGTACAGCCGCTGAAAGGTGTTATCGGCGTCATCTGGACATCCGTTGTTCCGTTTGCAGGGTCCGTAATGCGCAGTACGACATCATGGATATCTGAATATCCGAATGGATCTGATACAAGAGCCCTGACATAGAGGGTGGTCCCATTGTAGGCATTGGTAATGAGACTACCGCCGGGGTTGGCCGCAGTATAAACACCAAAGGAGGTGATGTCAATGACATTGGTTACGGGTAAGCTCAGCATGGAATTTAAGGTAACAGAGTCATATCCGATCTGGAAAGTTGGCGTGCCTGATATAATGTTCACATCCATGCTGACAGCACTTGCTGCATTGATTGTTTGCGCAGGACTGTTTGCTGTCAGAATTAACGTGTCGTTTTTGGTTCCTGTGTTGTCCGTAAATGAAGAGCCGGTCAGTGTTGCGAAGGTCGTACCTGCATTTTTTATCACTGCATTAATATTTGCAGCAGTAACATTGCTGTGGTTTTTCAAATGCAGTTTTGCCCTGATTTGACCACCTGTTGCAAGTGTAATACCGCTACACATGGCAGGGTTTTGCGTATAGGTCAGGGTTGTAGCACCAGTTACTGAACTCCCATACCAGAAAGAAAATGGTTCTTTGGAAGGAGTTAATAACTCAGTTGAAAGGGTAGTTGATGTGGCAAATGAGGTTCCGTTCCACTCACTGGCAAACAAATCATTGTTGGCATTACTTGCCATCCACATGATGTTATTACTGCCTGGTTTGGAGTATAACTGTTGCACAGTTGGTACTGCTCCACCGGTTGTTGGGCCGGAAATTTCTCCACCCCATGATCCAGTGGTTGCATTGGGTGTGAAGATTTTGTATTTGGTTCCGTCATTGTTGTTGGCAGAATAGATGGCCATAAATCTTCCTGAAGTCGTTTCTGATGCTATGCCGATGGCTTTTCTGTCATTGTTAGCCCCAAGTGTTGCTGTTTGTGTGGTTGTCCAGGTCGTTGTAGCACCATTCCAAGTGGCAAACCACATATTTACCCCAGATGTTGATGTAGTAATAAATCCTGCCACTAAAATGTTGGTTGTTGGATTTGAAGCGACAATTACCCATCTATTATAGCCTCCGGGACTTCCAGCTGGCCCAAAGTTATCTGTAGCGCTCCATGCTGATCCATTCCAAGTAAAAAAGTCTGCTCTTGCCCCACTGGCACTCGCTTCGTAAATGGCAAATCCAGTTCCATTAGCGGTATATGCACATGCAATGGTTGTATATTCAATTGTAGAGGTGCCACCTAGACTCTGATTGTTACCCCAGGTAGATCCATTCCAAATGACTGCATATCTTGCACGATTAGCATCATTAAATGCAACAGTAAGAATAATTTCATCAGCCCCGGGTTTTGAAGCAATCTGCATAAACATTGGGGTGCTGTTGTTACCTGTAGCTGTAATTGCAGCTGGACTTGTCCAGGAAGACCCATTCCAAACGCTAAATCTCAATCGATTTCCAGCTGTTTGAGATGCATCACTCCATACAAAAATAGCATCACCACTAAGCTGTTCATAGGCGATACAAGAGCCCCTGTAAGTATTTGTAACCCCAGCAGCTGCAACAACCGGTGTTGAAAGGGGAGAAGGTGGATCAGTCCAATTTGTTCCATCCCACTTTCTCAAAAACAAACCTGATGCATTGGTTTGTGCTGCCACTAATACTTCATTACGAGTCGGGCATTTTGCTGAGAAAATAAATTCAGGGTTGTTTTGTTGAAGGAAAGTGGCATCAGCCGCAAAAGTCCCCGCACTAAAACTGGCATATTTCCCATCATTGACACCATTGTCTCTCGCATATACAGCCACACTTGCTGAGCCTGTTGATCCACCCAGAACACTGCTGAGGGCAGCAGTGCCATCAAAGGGTTTTATCCTATCCAAACCCGTAGCACTCAAACTATCACTCAAATACAAAGCCTTCCTGAAGGAGGGCCCGGTAATTGGCACATTGCTGAGCGTACAGGCAGTTCCTCCAAAGATCAGGTCAGTATAGGTCACCCCAATGGTTTGTCCTGCCGAAGCATAAAGCGTACCATTGTTGGCCCCTGCTCCTGAAGTTTTGGAAGAGGGTAGGGATCGCGTAAAAATGCCTGTATTAACACCGGTTTCCTGTAAGTATAGCAATTCACTATCTGTGGAAGTAGAAGTAACTGTAACCTTCACCGAATCGATGGCCAAGATATTCTGGTTGTTGTCGTTGTCTGTGACTTTAATATACAGGGTCGCATTCTCATTGTAGGAAGTCACATTTGCACCCAGTGAATTGGTAAAATTGATGGTACAGGATGTGGTGGCGAAAAATGCAGGGATTGTGACATTTGATTTGTAGACAGAGCCGAAATTGTCGCGTGCAGTGACACGGTTCACAAAGTTGGCATAATTTACAGGGGCGTTGACAACACACTTATAAATGATAGAGTCTTTGGCTCCTGAGGGCAGCAGTGAAATATAATAGCCATTTTGGTCAAGTGGAAAAATGGTGTTGGGTGAAGTCTCATCTGCCAGTGGAATCAGGTCATAATAGGTAGAATTGGATTTGTAAGTCACCTCTGAAGGCAGGGTGTCATAAACGTAAATATCAGTGTAAGGCTGTAAGGTATAGTTGTTGATTTTCAGGATGAACTGTATGGTGTCTCCGGCATCAGCCAGTCTGTTGTTACCGGGGTCGTAGGTAAATCTGTATGCCTTTTTCACCACGAAAGCAGGGTCAGGAGGGATGGTGGTACCAACATCGAGGAAGGGATTGCCCGGACCTGCTGTCAATGCATCTTCTCCCCAGGCAGCAGCGATATTGCGGCCATCAATCGTGTATACATGCATCCCGGTCTGGTTCTTGTCAGAAACATCATAGATGGTTGTATAGGTATAAGGCGCAATCACCCTACTGAAATCGTATTTGTTCCCGGTGATGTCAGTCAGCGGTCCTGTGGCAGGATCCCCGTCGAGGTCAACATACACTGTTAGTGGATCTGTGTCTTCGGTTGAGGATACCCATACCGGGTTTCCATTGCTGGTGATGGGACTGCCACCTGAGCCAGGGCCCCAGCCAACATAAATGGAGTTTGTCAGAAATAACTCAGGGATCAGGGAATAGCCCCAGTCCCAGGTTAAGTTGCCTGCATCCATATCAGTTCCGCCAACAGCATAAAAAGGTTGTGAAGCATGAAAGTGCGCACTAGCACCGATGGGCATGTTGAATCGTTGTACTGTTTTGGCAGGGATGTTGAGGATGGTGGGTGTAGGACTTGTATAACAGTTGACGCTTAAGGAAGTAGCATGCGGATTGAAAATAAATACGCTGGATAATGCATCCGCTTTGGGCGTACCAACCGGAGTATAATAGGCTCTGTCCCACATGTAAAATGGAAGCAGGTTAAACCAACGTGAGGCATAGGACCCACCAACGCGACCTGTGATCAGGGTAACCTGGACAGGTTTGGAAGATGTTACAGTGGCTGAGGTTAAAATTCCCCCGTTTACCTGGTAACTCTCACCTTCATTGATGACAGCAGTGACATCGACCGAGCCATTCCCTTCTTTGTCAATCAATATCTGGGTAGCATTCTGAGAAGCCTGAACGCACATGGATACCAAGCCAAAGGAATTGTCGGCCAGGGCCAGGGTCCCGATGGGGGAGTAGAAAAATGTGCCAAAAGTCTTGGTGTTGTAAAACTCGGTGGCATCAGCCAAAACTGTACCAGGACTGAGTGCCCAGCTAGAACGTGATACGGCCAGTGATTGGGTTGAGCCGAATTTGTCCCTGCCATCATATTTTATGACGGCGGCCAAACGGGGCAAGGCGATGTCGTTTTCAAGAACAATCGGCCTGCCTGCCCGCAAGATGTCAGTTGCATAGCCGGGAGGTATACCATTGGCAGGGTTGTTGTCTCCCCATATTTTGGTGGTAGACTGCAGTGGAACACCCAAAGTCGTTTCATATCCGTCTTCCCACTCATCAAAATAGATCTTGATGTTGCTTTCTGAGGGAACAATGGAAATTACCGTATGGTAGGTACTCCCTGTGCTGGCATACAACACTTGAAAGGCGTTGTGGATTTGTTGCTCAGGCAAGGGTACATAGTAAAGGTAAGTGGGTGTTTGTGCAGACGCGGCTCCGGTAAGCCCCAATAGGATTGCGGATAAAGCCAGAAGGCTCTTGAAAAATTTACGCATGGCTGACGTGTAGTTATGATTCATGAATCAGGTTTAATTACAAATAAATAAGAAGGTGCCGGCAATCAACATGCCCCGCATCTTCGGAAAATAACATAACCAAAATGGACATTGCACATGCAATGCCATTAACGGCTCTCAATGAAAACGTTTGAAAAGACTAAAAAACGATTAACGAAATAGTCTGTTAATACCAGGGCCCCCCCTGTTTTTTAACCATTTCTGTTTACTCACCCCTATTTTTGCAAATGTATAAACTATTGTGATAAATAAAAATAATTTAGAATTATTCTAAATAACATGTGTTTTTTTTTGTGATTTTTTGCTTTTTATTAATGTATGAAACTATTGAAGCGGCAAAATTAAAGTATTTAAGTGACAGAATCAAGTTATTGAGGGTATACAAAAGGGATACAATCGTCGATATGTTTTGTATGTATATTGTTTATTTGGCTGATAATCATTGGTTTCTGTTAATCTTGGTTTTTGGCCCATCTTGAGGAGGGATCCTGGATATGGAATTGTCATTAAGATCATTCAAGCCTGCCTGCAGGGCCATTCCAGATCTTATGGAATTCTTATTTGTAACATATAATCGCATTCGTTTTACTTTGTTTAAGGATATTTGTTACAGTTTGGTGTTGATTCTTAGGGAAATACGAACTTGTTTTTTCTTAAATGCGATCATTGCGCGAGAAATATTATTCTGGTTTTGCGATCATGTTCTGCTGCGGTTTTACACTGCCATTTTGCTTGTGCAGTAGTGGTACAGGCATGCAAATAAAAATAATGGTGTTTGTCATGGCTATATAGGTTTACTGCTTACCCACCTAGAGCAGGCCATTGCAATTTGCCTGCCTGTTCTTTGTATATATACGTAAAATTGACAAAAAGTGGAAAGAATTTCTTGCTTTTTTTATTATAAGAAAATACCTGAGATAGCATAAGATCTTATATGGAGCCAAGGATCCGCTGCCTTGTGTGGCCAAAGAATAGAAAATTAATTCAACTTATTGTGTTGCCGGCGGCCTGGCATCAAGGGGTTTTCCATCTCCAGTATTTCCAGGAATTTGATGAGATTGACATCCGGACTGATTTGGAGTTTTTTTCTCAGGCGGGCTCTGGCCATTTTGAGACTCAGGAGTGATTGCTGGGTGATGGCAGAAATTTCTTTGGTCGTCATGTTTAGTCGCAGAAAAGCACACATCTTTTTTTCATTGGCTGTCAGGTTGGGGTATTTCTCCATGAGAATGGCATAAAAGGCAGGATGTACCTCCAGGAACCTGACTTCGAATTCTTTCCATGTACTTCCTTCTTTCAGGGGTTGCAGTTCTGTGATGAGGGAGTCGAGCAAGCTGTTTGAATCCGTATCATGCATTTGTTCTTTTAGCTTTGCTATTTTTGAACTGAGTCCTTTGTTGGTGTCACTGTTGTGCGCCATCTGAATGGCAAAGGCTGCAAGTTCCCTGTTTTTATTCTCAAGACTGTTCTGAAGTTTAACCTGTTGATAGGTGAGTGTCTGTTGCTCGAGTTCGAGGTTTGATCGTTTCAGTTTTTCCTGTCGTGTTTTATGACGTTGATTTTTTAGTTGCAGAGCAACGATGATAGACAAGAGGCAAAAAACAATTGCCAGGAGGAAAAAGAAATATTTGGTTGTTTTTTGCTTGTGAAGCAATTCATCCTGATTGAGTTGATCGATTTTTATTTGCCTTTCAAATTCATATTGCCGGTCATAGCGGGTTAATGCATTGGCTTGATCTGAAAAATAGAGGCTGTCATTGATGCGACTGAATTGTTGTTGGTATTGATATGCTTTTTTGAAATCACCCATTGAGGCAAAACACTGTGCCAGCAACTTTCTTGCTGATTGCGTGGCAGTTATTAGGCCGGTCTGTTTCCCGGAATCAAGCACAATGTTCAGGTATTTTATGGCCTTGTGATATTCTTGCAGTCCAAGATATGCTTCACCGATGTTGTTGTATAGCGAGATAATATTTTTTGTCTGCCGCATTTGCACATAAATGGCAAGAGCACTGAAATAGGATTGCAGTGCTGCTGTTTCCTTGCCGTTGGCGTTTTGCAACAAGCCATTGTTCATCAGAATACCTGCCATCGTCAGGCTATCCCTTCCCCGTTCATTCAATTCCTCTGCGAGTCCAAGGTAAAGTGCAGCCTTCTCGTATTTTTTCATTTGTATGTAAATACAACTGATGTTGTAAAAGACTTTGGTCGTAAATTCTGCCTGAAGCAAAACTTTTCGCTGTTTGCTGAGCGCAGCAATCAATCTGGCTGTTTGTTCCAGGTAGCGTATTGCCAGTTCATGCAACTGAAGATCGTAATAACACAAACCAATGTTGTTGTACAACTGTATGCTGGTTTTTGCGGAATTGCTGTTAAGGCCGGCATGCAAACTTTTTTCTGAAAGGCTTATGGCTTTCAGATATTGATCGAGTGCTAACCTTGGGTTGTTGTCGTGGTAATAAGCATCACCAAGGGCAAGCAAGGCATACGAAATCAGGGAGTCATTGTGCATTGAATCGGCAAGAGAGTAGGCCTTTTTTGCATAGAATAAGGAAGAATCAGTTTGTTCAGCCAGCGTTAAGCCGGCTTTCTCAAGGAGGAGGCCTGTCTTCTGAATGGCAATCTGAAAGTGTGATAAGTGTGGATTGGCTATGGCAAAGCAAGCGGATGTAAATGCGGCTTGCACAAAGAACATAAAAAGGAGCATTCCACAAACACCCCGCTGAACCTTAACGGTCCGGGGCTGCAAGTGAATTGCTTTTGTTGGTCCAGCCTTCAGAATCATGCCTGCTATCCGTGTTTCTTTGTACTTTGTTGTTTAGCTGCTCTGCATAGGTAATGATTTTTCGTCATATGACCAAATTAACTTTTTTGGTGATATGCCGGAGATAGTAGCAAAGGCCGATGATTACAGAAAATGGGAATGAAGCCCACAGCTCTTTGTTCATTTCTCCCGAATTTTTCTATTTTTGTCAGGACCCCAATTTTTTCCCTGTGAGAATAAAAGATCAGACCCCCAAAACACCTCCGCTTAAGAAACAGCATAGGTCGGCCACAATTGTCAAACCGGATGGAGATAAAGCCATGCTGCCCTGGATGCTGGGGATTTGTCTCGTATTTACCCTGATTGCTTTTCTTCCTGGACTCAAGGCGGGTTTTGCCAACCTCGACGACCCCGGCTATGTCCTGGACAACATGATGATCCGTGATTTTGCCAACATCAAAGCCATGTTCTTTACGCATGTCCTGGGCAATTATCATCCCCTGACGATGATCTCCCTGGCTTTCAATTATGCCATCTCCGGCTTGAATCCTTTTTCCTACCATTTTGTCAATTTGTTGCTGCACTTGCTCAATGTAGCGCTGGTCTTCTTTTTTGTCTATCGTTTGTGTAATGGCAAAGCCTGGATTGCATTCATTACAGCCCTGCTTTTCGGCATTCATCCCATGCATGTGGAATCTGTGGTTTGGATCACGGAACGCAAGGATGTGCTCTACACGGCTTTTTTCCTGGCAGGAATGATTTCTTACACCGCCTATGTCAGGGATTCAAAGCTGTATCAGCTGCTGTTGACTGTCCTTTGGTTTGTCTTGTCGCTGATGTCGAAACCTGCGGCCATCATTTTCCCTTTCGTTTTGTTTGCACTTGACTTCTATCTCCGGCGAAAATTCTCTATAAAACTTATTATGGAGAAATTGCCAATGATTATCATATCTGCTGCTTTTGTATGGCTTACATTGGGCGCTCAGGCCGAGGCAGGGGCGATGGGCCTCAAGGAGGCTTATCCGCTTGATCGCAGGTTTTTCTTCGGGAATTATGGCTTTGTAATGTATATCCTCAAACTCTTTGTGCCTGTCAACCTTTCGCCGTTTTATCCTTTCCCTGCTGTAAATATGCCTTTGCCGGCATTCTATTTTGTCAGTCCGGTACTTGTACTGCTGATCCTGGCTGCTGCAGTTTATTCTTTAAGGAAAACCCGGGTTGTTGTCTTTGGTATCTTGTTCTATGGATTGAATATTATCCTTGTGCTACAGTTTTTTGTAGTAGGAGGTGCTGTAATATCAGATAGATATACGTATGTATCGTATATAGGATTGTTCTTCATCATTGGCTATGGAATTCAATACATGCTTGACCACAAAAAAGGGACCGGCCAGCTCATGCTTGCTGTTTTTGCTATCATGTCTGTTTTGTATACGGGGATGACTTTTGCCCGTGCTACCCAATGGCAGGATAATATTGTCTTATGGGAAGCAGCCGTGGTCCACAATCCGAGCTCCAGGGCTTATGAAATGCTGGGGCTTGAATATAGGCGCAAAGGTAATATCGACAAAGCCCTTGAAAGCTACAACAAAGCCATCGCAATCAACAAGGTAGATGCGATCAGCATTGTTCATCGTGGCGTCATTTACTACAACCGTGAGCAATGGGATCTGGCGATGGCCGATTTCAACAATAGCCTTTCTATTAATCCGGACAATCATGAGGCGCTTGTTAACCGGGCCGCCATCTATTCAAGGAATGGGACCTATGACAAGGCGCTTGTTGATTTTGCAAGGGCTGAAAAAGTAAAGCCGGATTACGATCAGCTCTATTTCAACCGCAGTCTGACCTATTTAATCATGGAGAAATTCAGGGAGTCGATCATTGACTGTGAGAAATACCTTGCATACCATCCTGAGGATGCAGATGTAATCAACTCCATCGGAGTTTGTTATTCACGTTTGGGAGAATACCAAAATGCGGTTTCTGCCTACGACAGGGCGATTAAAATTAAAAATGACCCGACCTTTGTCGCCAATAGGGCTGAGGCTGCTAGAAATTTAATGGCAAAATAAAAGCGGGTAGGGCATAGCAAAGCCCATCCTATTCGTTTACCTCAGCAATGTTACACTGCCTTTTGCAGTAATAACGCGTTTGTCCTTGCCCCTGGCAGTGATCAGGAAGAAATAGGTCCCGCCGGGTGCATCCATACCTTTAAATGTCCCATCCCATTTCCCATCAACTCCTGAAATCGCCGCAAGTTCCTGACCCCAACGGTTAAAGATCAGCATTTCAATGGATTCCAGTTCTTTCCCAACAGCATAAAAGAAGTCATTTTTGCCGTCTCCGTTCGGGGTAAAAACATTGGGAGTCCACAATTCTGAACAAGGATTGAAGACAATGGTGTCGTATGAGATGCAGCCACCATTTTCAACTTTAACCCAATAGCTTCCGGGAGCACTTACTGATAAGGTAAAGCCATTACTACCATCATTCCACTGAATTTGTCCGACTGCACCATTGACATCAATGTCTACTTGCTCTCCATCACAGATAAAAGCATCCTGACCAAGATTGATGATTTGATTTTCGTCAATGAAAATTGTGATGCCGATTGAGTCTGTACAACCGTCAGCCGTACCAAGCAGGGAGTAGTAGGTTTGGATGGTTGGAGTTACACCAATTTCAGGCATAGTGTAATTATTTGACCACAAATAAGTGGTTCCGGGAAGGTCAGAACTTGCCGTCAACAACACATGATCTCCTTTGCAAATTGGGTTTTTGTCGGGTGTAATTGTCAATATTGGTTTGAGTTTGACCGTGATGGTTACAAAAGCAGTATCTGTACATTGATTGTAAGTCCCGGTCAGAAAATAATTTGTGGTGTTTCCCGGTACGACAAGGATCGAATTCGAGGAAGAACCGTTATTCCAAAGAAATACTGTGGGAAAGAAATCGCTGCTTCCCATTAGGGTCACAGAATCTCCCTGACAGATGTCTGTGTTTGGCGGTGAAATTGTAATTGTTGGCTTGGGATTTACATTGATGATCACCGACTTCGTTGTGCTACAATTGTTCTCCGTCCCGGTGACAGATATTGTGGTAGTTAGGCCGGGACTGATGGTAAGACTTGTTCCTGTCGCCCCGCTGCTCCAAATATAAGTGCTGGCACCACTTACTGTCAAGGTGGTTGGGGTGCCACTGCAAATGGGGTTAGCGGAAACCGCAATGTTAATCGTTGGACTAGGATTAACCCCAATCGAAATATTTGATGTATCAGAACAACTTAGGCTGGTGCCTGTGACTGTATAGGAATTGCTTATGGATGGTGAAATACTGACTGTGTCATTGCTGCCAAGGCCGCCGTTCCAGCTATAGGTATTCGCACCACTGGCAATTAGGCTTACTGTATCCCCGGCGCAAATTGGATTGGCAGATGCAGCAATACTCACATTTGGTAAAGGGTTAACAACCAGTGTTATACTATCTGTGTCAGAACATCCATCGGTAGTGCCGGTTAGATAATAGGTAGTATTAACTGAGGGGTTCACAGTAAGGGTATTCGTACTTCCTAAACCACCACTCCAGGTGTAAGAATCAGCTCCATTGGCCGTCAGAACAGCATAAGTCCCTGCACAAACAGGGTTTGCTGAGGCCGCAATACTAATACTTGGAAGCGGGTTTACATTGATGGTAATGCTTGTCGTGGCAGTACATCCGGATGAAGTGCCTGTAAGTGTGTATGTAGTTATGGCGCCTGGAGTAACAATAAGGGGGCTTGTTGTCCCCAGTCCACTTCCCCAAAGGTATGAGTTCGCGCCGTTTGCTGTTAATGTTAAAGAAGTGCCTGTGCACACAGGATTGGCGGAGGGCGTAATGCTAACAATCGGCATAGGATTAACATTGATCGTAATGCTTGCTACTGAGGAGCATCCGGCTGTTGTGCCTGTAATATTGTAAGTTGTTGTTGATGTGGGTGAAATGCTTAGCGGATTGCCCACTCCAAGCCCGCCACCCCATAGGTAGGAAGAAGCCCCGTTCGCTGTTAATATTGCTGTATCTCCGGCGCAAATGGGGTTGGCTGATGAACTAATACCAATGACTGGACTTGCATTGGTTGTCACGGTAATGGTGGCAGTCCCGGAACAGCCGGCAGTTGTTCCCGTTAGCGCATATGTTGTCGTAACGTTGGGGGTAACTGTAATGGAGTTTGAAGTGCCAAGGCCCCCGGACCACAGATAGGTCTCCGCTCCATTGGCAGTCAATGTTGTTGGAGTTCCTTCACAAATGGGGTTTGCTCCGGCAACAATGCCTATTACAGGAGTGGTTTTTAAAGTAAGGTTTGTTATTCTGATTGTGTCACAGCCATTTCCTGCAACTAGGGTGTCAAAATATATACCTGAAGTAGTATGTCCCAGATAATTTTCTCCCTGGCAAATTGAAATACTTTGATTCTGGTAGATACCGGGTAAGCCAATCGTAACAATTGTGTCTTTGAAATTGCAATTGGTTTTTATTCTGATTGTGTGATTTCCTGGTGATAGATTTGTTAAGATGTTGGAAGACTGATAAGTAGATCCTCCGTTTGCTGAAAATTGATAGGGAGCATTGTTGCTGTTCGGAAAAACTGTTACAATGCCGGCAGTCGGATTAAGGCATGTTGGGTTTGTGATGTTAACACTGTCGAGCGTAATTGTGTTGTTCCCGGCCAATGGGTCATAGTAATTTCCATACAGCAGGTTGATGTCAGCTTGCGTGAGTGCGACATTATAGATGTTGATATCATCCATTATCCCGGTGAAGGGGTACCAGATCATGCCGCCCCCCCACATCCGTCCAAACAGCAGATCCTGGTTGTTTGCCACAGAAAAGTCTGCAGTGGTGATGATTTTTTCTTTTTTGAGCTGTCCGTTGAAATAAAAGCGTATCACATTGCTGTCAATTACAGTAACATAATGTATCCATTCACAGTTGTCAAAACAGCTCATGGTGGTATCTTCGCTATAGTTTGAATAGTTATAACCTGTGGTGTTTTTGTTGGCATGATAGACGTGTAATTTGTTGTTGGGATCTGAATAAGTACTTGACCAGAATCCCGGGACAACAGAAACCCCATCGCCACCTTTGGCAAATAATATATGATTCCCATTCGGGACATATGATCCCCAACCATCCATTCCTGCAAATACGCATTGTTTGAACCACATCGATACAGACATATGTTTGTTCAGGTACAAGCTGGGACTATTGGGAACGCGGATCCAGTTTTTGTTGTAATAGCCGCCAAATTCATAGGCACTATTCGCATTGCCAAAGCGGTCGGGCACCAGGATTGGGTTTGCAATCTGCCCACCCAAAATCCCATGATTGCCATTCCCACTAAGGTCATTGGCATTTCCGCTAAAGGGGTAGCTGGCAATAGCAGGCGGTTGTGAATATCCGGCGGAGCTAACAAGCATGAAAAACAGAAAACCCAGGAGAAGCTTCAGAAATCGGAGGTCGTAAATTTCTCTGGTACACATGTTTCAGTAGTTTATATTGATAGATTCAAGAAGCATCCCGATATTTATTAAGTTTGGTAGTGACCAAACCCAACAAATGTTGCAAACTCATGCTTTACAGCTTTGCTTTCGCATCACTTTAAAAGATGCATTAGAATGCAATTTCTATCTTGTAAATATACTAAACAAAAATTGTGTATTGTACGACTTACGTATTATTTTATTAAAGAATATTTAAATTATAATGAAATGCTAATTGTGTTCGTATGAGGATACATCCATTATAATTAAATTCCGGGAATCCCTGTTTTTAAGGTATCTGCATTCACCTCTTTCGACAAAGTCCCGTTTTCATCATAGAATTTCCAGCTCCCTTTCATCCTGCCTTTGTCATACACGCCTTCATAACGTAACTTGCCGTTTTCATAATAGGTCTTCCTGAGGCCGTCACTGACACCGTCTTTGAAAAACCCGTCACTCCAGAGTTTGCCATTCTCGTAGTAGTATAGCCAATGGCCATTTCTAAGGGAATCTTTGAACTCTCCGGAATATTCTATCCTGTTATTTTCATAGAACACTTCTTCTTTTACCATTTTCTCTTTGCCATTTTCTTTGGCAAAATAGCGGACCACTTTGGGATTGCCGGTTTTGTAGGCTTCAATTACTCGTTTTTCGGGTTTTGTGGTGCAGGCAGCGAGGGAAAAAAGTAAGAGCAAAGTGTATGTTATGGGTCTATGATTCATAGGATGGATAATTGCTTCATGTTTTTTATTGGACACGGAATTTACGGAATTTACGGAACAGACTGAAGATAACGGGTTACAAATTATCGCAGAAATTACCTGTCAAATGTTAAGCGCATGCCGCGGAAATCTTCTTTAAAGCTTCCTTCATCGTATACCAGTTCTCCGTTTACAAAGGTTTTTACTACAGCATTGTGGAATTCTGTGCCTTCGAAAGGTGACCATCCACATTTGTAGAGGATGTTCGATCTGCTTACTGTCCAACTATGGGCAGGGTCTACGACTACAAGGTCAGCGTGGAAACCCTCTCTGATGAATCCTCGTTTTTCGACCTGGAACAGGATGGCCGGATGGTGACTCATCTTTTCCACTACTTTCTCGATGGAAATCCAGCCTTTTTTAACCATCTCGAGCATGGCCACCAGGCTATGTTGCACCAGGGGAGCTCCTGAGGGTGCTTTGAAATAGGACTGGGATTTTTCTTCCAGGGTATGGGGTGCATGATCTGTCGCAATGACATCGATGGTATTGTCAAGCACGCCCTGAATCAGGGCCAAACGGTCACTTTCTTTCTTGATGGCAGGGTTCCATTTGATGAAATTGCCTTTTTCGGCATAATCCCCTTCATTAAACCAAAGATGATGGACACATACCTCATTGGTGATTTTTTTCTCAGCAAGGGGAATGTCATTTCTGAACAAACTCAGTTCAGCGGCAGTAGAGACATGGATGACATGAAAACGGCTTCCATATTTTTCGGCCATTTCGATATATTTCTGTGAGCTGATGAAACAGGCTTCCTCGCTACGGATGACAGGATGCATCTGTACAGGGATGTTTTCGCCGTAGATTTCCTGCATATTGGCCATGTTGCGACGAATGGTTCCTTCGTCTTCACAATGGGCCGCAATCAGGGTAGGGGCTTCTGCAAAAATCCTGCGCAAGACCTCCTGGTCATCTACCAGCATATTGCCGGTTGAAGAGCCAAGGAATAATTTGATTCCACATACTTTGGCTGGATCGATTTTCATCAGCTCATCGGCATGGTGGTTGCTTCCTCCAATGTAAAAGCTGAAGTTAGCATAGGACTTCTCCGCAGCCATACTGTATTTCTGCTCCAGGATGTCATTGGTGATGGCATTTGGCACGGTATTGGGCATATCCATAAAGCTGGTTACTCCCCCGGCCACTGCAGCACGGCTTTCTGTTGTCAGGTCTCCTTTTTGGGTAAGTCCGGGATCTCTGAAATGAACCTGGTCATCGATAACGCCAGGTAAGAGATAGTTCCCTTTTAAGTCAATACAGATGAATCCGGCTGGAACAGCGACATCTTCATCCCCTGCAACAATGCGGGTAATGAAACCATTTTCGATGATGATTGACCCCTTGAAGGTGTTTCCTTCGTTGACTATATTGGCCTTTGTAAGTACATAGTTCATATGCCTGGTTTACTTTTTGTTACGTAAGTTAATTCTTTTACGGCTTAGGTAGGAGATATTCAAAGTCTGATGGCTGAATTCAAAATTCTGATTTCTGAATTCAGAATTTGTTCTTTCAGTTTCCTAGTACTTTCTAAACCAGGATCGGATCTTCAAACTCATCACGCCCAGAATTGCTTCTTTGAAGATGCCGCTCGACATTTTGCTCTGGCCTTCTGTTCTGTCGGTGAAGATAATCGGCACTTCTTTGATTTTGAATCCGGTTTTCCAGGTTGTAAATTTCATCTCGATCTGGAAAGCATAGCCGATGAACCTGACTTTTTCGAAATCAATGGCTTTGAGGACTTTTGCCGTATAGCATTTGAATCCGGCGGTGGTATCCTGAACAGGCAAGCCCGTTATTATCCTGACATATTTTGAAGCGAAATAGGACATCAGCACCCGTCCCATGGGCCAGTTAACAACGTTAACTCCATTGATATAACGTGAGCCGATGGACATATCAGCACCATCTTTGGCACAGGCGTCATACAGTCGGATCAGGTCGTCAGGGTTGTGTGAAAAGTCGCAGTCCATTTCGAAGATATACTCATATCCCCTGGCAAGTGCCCATTTGAAACCATGAATATAAGCTGTACCCAGGCCCAGTTTTCCTTTACGCTCTTCGATAAACAGACGTTCCGGAAACTCCTGCATCATGGTTTTTATGATCGCTGCAGTTCCGTCGGGAGAATTGTCTTCAACAATCAGAAGATCAAAAGCTTTGGGCAGCGACATGACCTTACGGATCATTTTTTCGACGTTTTCTTTCTCGTTGTAAGTAGGGATGATAACAACACTATCGTTCACGGGCATGGGATTTTAGCCTGCAAAAGTAGTGAATTTTATATTGCACTGTATGTTGCCCAAATGAGACATTTGACTTCTGAAATCAGACATCAGCAGTACCTCATAATGGATTAGCGGGCAACAATTATTCCTTCAGTAATTTCGCGAATTTCTTCCTGAATTTCTGAAGTTTGGGGTTGATCACAGCCGAACAATAGGGTGCGTCCTGGTTGTTGGCATAATAGTCCTGGTGATAATCTTCGGCTTTATAGAATTCACCCAATGGAGTGATTTCTGTTACGATAGGATCATCCCACCAGCCTGCTGCTTCTTTTTTGATGGTTTCAGCTGCCAGCTTTTCTGATTCATTTTTGTAAAAGACAACAGAACGGTATTGGGTGCCAACATCACCACCCTGTTTGTTGAGTGTCGTTGGGTCATGGCTTCCAAAGAAGACCCGCAAGATGTCCTCCAGGCTTACTACAGCCGGGTCATAGACAATTTGTGTTACTTCGGCATGCCCGGTTAGTCCGCTGCATACCTCACGGTAGGTAGGTTTGGCAATTTTGCCCCCGCTGTATCCTGAAGCCACACTTTGAACACCTTTGATGCTTTGATAGATGGCTTCTACGCACCAAAAACAACCGCCACCCACCGTGATGGTGTCGAAATTTCCGTTTGTCATGTTGTTATTCGTTATCGATTTTTGTGATGGATTTGGAGTTGATGCAGTACCGCAACCCTGAAGGGGCAGGGCCATCAGGGAAAACATGCCCAAGGTGAGCATCACAGACATTGCATGTGACTTCCACCCGGACCATTCCGTGGCTGTTATCTTGTTCATAATGAATTACATTGTTGGTTATTGCTTGGGTAAAACTCGGCCAGCCGGTGCCCGAGTCAAATTTCTGACCTGAATCAAAAAGCCGGGTGTTGCAGCATTTACAGGCATAGATTCCGGGTTCATGCCGCTCGCAATATTCACCGCTGAAGGCACTTTCTGTTCCCTTTAGCCGGGTGATGCGGTAGTCTTCCGCACTTAACAGCTTTTGCCATTCTGCATCCGTTTTTTCTACACGCTTTTCAGCTTTTGGATTGCCATCACGGCATATCTTTAATACTTCATTCCAGGTCATGACATTTCCTTTTTTTTGATTCAACAAGCTGGCTTGTTCGATTGTTTTTGTATTTCCTCCAAATGAGCGGTACAAAAGTAAGGAGACAGCTACAATTATAACAAACAGCATCCCAATGATCCCTGGTTTCAAGGCATAGTGTTGCATATTCTTTTGCTTTTATGGGTTGATGAATAAACAAATTTGTTCGCAGATAGTTTTTATTAAAGTCTGAATGTACCTTTGCCTTTATAAGTATGTGAGCCGGACCTGGCGAAAAAAATGTGATCCCAGGTTTGTTTTGTGTTGCAAATTGTTAATTAACAGGTGTTTAATACCAGGGCAAGGACAGCACATCATGGCGTAATTAGGTAATTTATGGATTCTTCTTTCAATCATTTGGAAACACACAACAGCCCAACGGACAATCAGTCAAATTCTTTTCCGGTTTTTCTTAAAGATTTTAAGGAGAAGGTAAGTCATGTCTTTCATACACGTGACCGGCTTGACAGGATAAGTGTAAACCGTGGACTTCCTCCCTTTGTGATGCGTGAAATCATGTCTGTTAACCCTTTGTCGGTATGCATTCCGGCTCAATACGGGGGAAGGGGAGACAAAGTGCCCGAAGTGCTTTCTGTCCTTGAAGCTGCTTCTTATGAGTCACTGGCTTTGTCGCTGACATTTGGCATCAACATGGCCCTGTTTCTGCAGCCGGTTTCTAAGTATGCTACTGAAGAAGCCCGGGGACCCGTCTTTCAGGATTTTCTGAAGAACCAGAAAATGGGTGGACTCATGATTACTGAGCCTGACCATGGCAGTGATGCTTTGCACATGCAGACCTATCATGTTCAGCAAGGGGATCAATACCATCTGAAAGGCACCAAACACTGGGCCGGATTGACGGGTTGGGCGGATTACTGGCTGCTGACAGCACGTCAGAAAGCCGGTTCCGGACATCTGCTCCGTGACATCGATTTCTTTATCTGTAACATCAATGGACCCAATCAGACCATCGTTGTGGAGGAGTTTTTCCACAACCTCGGACTTTATATGATACCCTATGGACGCAACCGCATCGATGTGAAGGTTCCTGCCATGCAACGCCTTGTTCCACATTCCTCCGGAGTAAATATGATGCTCGACATTTTGCATCATTCCCGGATGATGATGCCTGGTATTGCGATGGGTTTCATCAAACGCATGCTGGATGAAGCAATTCAACATTGTACACAACGAAGTTCCGGCGGGAAATCTCATCTCTTGTATGACCAGGTGCAACTTCGACTTGCCCGTTTGCAATCGGCTTATACGATTTGTTCTGCTATGTGTGCCTACAGCAGCAATACTGCCGACACCCAAAGCGACCTGGTTTCTTTCGGTCTGGAAGCAAATTCAATAAAATCCCTGGTGACAGACTTGATGCAGGAAAGTGCTCAGTCCTTGTTACAACTTGTTGGTGCTAAGGGATATAAGCTTGATCACATCGCCGGAAGAGGTACAGTAGATAGCAGACCTTTCCAGATATTTGAAGGCTCCAACGACATTCTGAACATCCAAATCACTGAAAGTCTGCTGAAAGGCATGAAAAATGCCAAAGAAAAGAACCTTTACAAGTTCATGAAAGCACATCCATCTTTCAGCAAGGCTGCAGAAAGACTCAAAGACATATTGAATATCAATCCGGAAAACCCGCTTTCTCAGCGTAAGCAATACACACTTGGGCGTGTTATTGCTGATGCATTTGCACTGGAGTTGGTAATCAGGCTGGGTGAGAAGGCTTACAGGCAAGACTTGATCGATGCTGCCGTCATTTTCTTACAGATGGAAATTTCTCAACTCATGAATGGCTTCCATTTTGGCAATGAACAACAGCTTGTTGAAGGCTATGCTGAAGGCAGCCATTGGTCCTTGTTTTAAAGAATGTAATCTGGATTTGCCGCTTATGTCGCAATGTTTCGCAGCAACAGCAAGGCTTCATCAATCGTATTAATCTTAGTAAAGCTGAGGCTCAACCTTTCTGTCCCTTCTTTCATCTTGCATTTCGAAGGATTTGTGGTGACATAATCCAGGATTTTTGTGAATTTCGCGCTCTCATAGTAGGCTGATTCCGGATTTGATACGAAGTATCCTGTCAGGTTATGGTTCTTCAGCAGCAGTTTCTCAAAGCCGAGTTCTTTGCCTATCCACCGCAAGCGCAAGGCATTGAAAAGGTCGGTAGTTTGCCTTGGTACCGGACCAAAACGGTCAATGAGTTTTTCCTGGAATTTCATGACACCTTCTTCTGTCTCTACACTGTCGAGTTCTTTGTAGAGGTTCAGGCGTTCAATGGTTTGGCTGACATATTCGTCGGGGATGAGGATTTCCAGATCAGTTTCTATGCTACATTCCCTGACGTAATTGTCGCCTTTTTCTTCCAGCATCTCAGGAAATTCACTGACTTTCAGTTCATGCATGGCCTCATCGAGGATTTTCAGGTACATTTCATAGCCGATGTCGCTGATGAAGCCACTTTGTTCTGCACCGAGCAGGTTGCCTGCACCACGGATGTCGAGGTCGCGCATGGCGATGTTGAACCCGCTGCCCAGGTCGCTGAACTCTTCAATGGCTTTGAGGCGTTTTCTGGCTTCTTCGGTCAGGGCAACCAGTGGTGGCGCAAGGAGATAGCAAAAGGCTTTCTTGTTGGATCGGCCGACACGTCCCCTTAATTGGTGGAGGTCGCTCAGGCCATAGTGATGGGCATCGTTGATGAGGATGGTGTTGACATTGGGGATGTCGAGACCGCTTTCTATGATGGTGGTTGCCACCAGTACATCATATTCTCCATCGATAAACTCCAGCATTACTTTCTCGAGTTTATGTCCATCCATTTGTCCATGGGCAATGGCGATGCGTACATCCGGACAAAACCTTTGAATCATGCCTGTCACATCCAGGATGTTGTTGACGCGGGTATGTACAAAGAAAACCTGGCCACCTCTGCCGACTTCATATTGGATGGCATCGCGGATGACTTCTTCATTAAAGGGTCGCAACTCTGTCTGCACGGGCTGTCTGTTCGCAGGAGGAGTGCTGATGATGCTGAGGTCGCGGGCTCCCATCATCGAAAACTGCAAAGTACGGGGGATAGGTGTTGCGGTGAGGGTAAGGTTGTCGACATTCACCTTGAATTTCTTGAGTTTTTCTTTGGCAGCCACACCGAACTTCTGTTCTTCGTCGATGATTAACAAACCCAGGTCTTTGAATTTAATGTCCTGACTGAGAATGCGATGGGTGCCAATGAGGATGTCTACTTTTCCTGCTTCCAGGTCACGCAACACCTCTTTCTGCTCCTTGGCTGTTCTGAAACGGTTGACATATTCTACCCTGCATGGGAATTTCTCCAGCCTGCTGCTGAAGGTTTTGTAATGCTGTGTTGCCAGGATCGTTGTAGGTACTAAAATACCCACCTGTTTGCTGTCGGCCACGGCTTTGAATGCGGCTCTGACGGCGATTTCTGTTTTTCCGAAACCCACATCGCCACAGATGAGCCTGTCCATGGGGAAGTCAGCTTCAAGGTCTTTTTTAATGTCTGCAGTAGCTTTTACCTGGTCGGGGGTGTCTTCAAACAGGAAAGAAGCCTCCAGTTCATGTTGCAGATAGGTGTCGGCCGAGAAGCTGAAACCTTTGCTGCGCCTACGTTCTGCATAAAGTTTGATGAGGTCCTTGGCAATGTCCTTGACTTTGCGTTTGGTGTTTTCTTTGACCTTGTTCCAGCTTGGAGAACCCAGTCGGTTGAGGCTGGGTGGAGTGCCGTCTTTGCCGGTATATTTTGCAATGCGGTGGAGCGAATGGATACTGACATAAAGGATGTCATTGTTCTGGTAGATCAGTCGAATGGCTTCTTGCTGGCGATCGCTGTTTTCTATCCTTTCCAGCCCATCGAAACGCCCGACACCATGGTCGATGTGGGTTACATAATCACCTGGTTTCAGGCTGTACAGGTCGCGGATCGTAAGCGCCTCTTTGGCACTGTAACTCTCCCTGAGCTGGAAACGGTGAAAACGGTCAAAGATCTGGTGGTCAGTATAACAGGCCAGCTTTTCCCTGTGATCGATGAAACCCTCGTGCAGCGACAATTCTTTGGTTTGGTAATAGATGTCGTTTTCTTTGCCTCCCTTGGGCAGCAGGTCTTTCAGGATTTTCTGGATTCTTTCTTCCTGCTTGGGACTGTCGGTGAGGATAAGGTTTTGGTATCCCTTAAAGACATTCTCTTCAATATTGGCGAGGAGTAGCTCGAAGTTCTTGTGGAAGATCGGTTGTGGAGAACTTTCAAAGCTCAGTGTTTCTGCATGTTGAAAGTGAAAATGCTTGCCAAATTCCAGCAGGCGGAAGTCCAGTAGTTCTTCCATCAGGGCTTTGGGTTCCATAAAGAGCTCAGCAGGTGGGACATGCGCCACCGGGCTGTGTTTTTCCTCAAAAGCCTGACAAACCTTCTTAAACTCCTGTTCAGTCTTTTCCAGGGTAAAGCTCAGGTCTTCCAGCCAAATGAGGGAATCTTTGTTGAACAAGGACAAAAATGACTGACGTTTTTCAGTCAGTGTCCTGTCGTGCACATTGGGCAAAATAGAAACCTGATCGAGGCTTTCCCTCGAAAGTTGGGTCCCGGGCTCGAATTTTCGGATAGTTTCGATCTCATCTCCCAAAAATTCAATTCTGTATGGATAGTCGTCAGAATAGGAGAAAACATCGACGATGCCACCTCTTAAAGAAAATTGACCGGGTTCCACCACAAACTCCTCGCGTTCGAAGCCGAATTCGGAGAACATATCACACAGAAAGTCGACACTCAGATCCATGCCCACGCTAACTTTGAAGGAGGCTCTGTCGAGGTATGCTCTGGAGATGACTTTCTCAGAAAGCGCTTCAGGGTAGGTTACCACGATCATGGGCTTATTCCCACCGGCAAAGCGGTTAATGACTTCAGAGCGGCTCAGCACATTGGCATTGTCCAGGTCCTCTATGTTATAAGGCTTTTTGTAGGCAGTAGGAAAGAAACACAGACGTTTCTCCAAAGGAGGCAGCGCATGCTCTTCAAAAAGATGCTCCAGATCATTGAAGAAATAAGCTGCACTTTCCTTATCTGCCATCAGAAAAAGGAAGTTCTGCGGGATCACTTCAGTGCTGGCGGCAGCAAGTACACTACCCAGGGAACCTGCAAGACCTTTGATTTGTAATCGTCTGGCTTCTGTGTTGCGCAGTAAGGCAAGCAGATTTTTTAAAGAGTCAGAGTTCCGGTAATGCGCAAGAATATTCAAGAGTAGATTTCCTATTTCTCGCTTATTTCACAGAAATTTTTCGAGAATTTGTTCATGAAATACTCAGCCTTTTCCACCATATTTTTAGATCCGATGAAGATGGGGGAACGTTGATGAATGGTGTAGGGTTCGATGTCGAGTGTACGGTGAAAACCATCGGAGGATTTACCACCGGCTTGTTCTGCCAGGTAGGCCATAGGGATACATTCGTAAAGCAGACGCAATTTACCGGAAGGGTTTTTTGTCGTTCCAGAGTAGATATAGATACCACCTTTGAGCAGGTTTCTGTGAAAATCGGCAACCATGGATCCAATATAGCGGGTGTTGTAAGGTCTGTTGGTGGGTTTGTCATCTTCCTGGCAATACATCAGGTATTCTTTCACGCCATCCGGGAAATAGATGTAGTTCGCTTCATTGATGGAATAAATCGTGCCATCATCCGGAATGCGGATGTTGGGGTGGGAGAGGAGGAATAGCCCGACAGAAGGATCATAGGTAAAGCCATTGACGCCATTCCCGGTAGAGAATACCATCATGGTTGAGGAACCATAGATCACATATCCTGCTGCAACTACTTTTGTACCGGCTTGTAAGAGGTCAGTGACATTGCCGGGTGTACCTGCTTCCGAATTCCTTTTATAAATCGTAAATATCGTACCGATTGAGACATTAACCTCGATGTTGCTGGAACCATCCAAAGGATCCATTGCAACTACATATTTTCCTTTGTTCGAAGTTGGGTTGTCAAAAACGATCGTTTCATCATCTTCTTCAGAGACCAGTGCACAGACCTGTCCTCCAAAGCGCAAAGCCTTGATGAATTGCTCATTGGCGAACACATCGAGTTTTTTTTGAGTCTCTCCCTGCACATTGACTGCACCATAATCACCCAGGATGTCCGCAAGTCCGGCTTTGTTGATTTCTCGGTTTACGATTTTTGCAGCAATCCCGATGTCATTGAGTAGACGGCTGAAATCTCCGGAGGCAGCAGGAAAATCAGCTTGAGATTCGTTGATGAATTGTATTAAAGTCTTCATTTTTTAGAATTTTGTGCAAAGGTCGGGAATTTTTCGATACCCCAGCAAAGCATACTTACTGCATCCAAGCCTTTATTGTGTTGTTACTCGTTATGCAAGCCTTTTCACCCCACCCAACCCTCCCCAGAAGGTGGGGAGGGCTAGGCAATTACTAAAATTTGGTCGGAGCTCAAATCCTCCCCGCCTTCCGGGGAGGATTTAGCAGGGGTGACACCGCATCTTTACGAAAAGTGTGCACAAAATATTTCCCAACAATGTAGGACATTCAACTCCCAACTGTATTTTTGCAGACAAACCGCTTAAGATGGCCGGAATCTGAACACAAGC
>Ga0247840_10003925_pt1 | contig 24320 bp, 22 predicted proteins | sample LaCruzMarch2015__FD_192404 | JGI IMG/M metagenome (GOLD analysis project Ga0247840, IMG submission 192404) | Freshwater microbial communities from meromictic Lake La Cruz, Castile-La Mancha, Spain - LaCruzMarch2015_17m | ecosystem: Environmental > Aquatic > Freshwater > Lake | place: Spain...
ATTTCTCTTGGAACTTCAGGAACTGCTTACACAGTTTCAGCAAATCCCACAAATGATGCCAGTGGAATTATTGCTGGATTCGCCGATGCAACTGGAAACTATTTACCTCTAGCTTGCACATTGAATGCAGCCAGAGTAATTAATGCAGGAGCTGCAGTATTAAACGTTTCACTTGATCAATTTGCAGATTTAGCGCTAACTGCTAAACCTGGTGCAGATGGATTAGTACTATTGCCTTTCTTGGATGGAGAAAGAACTCCTAATTTGCCAAACGCTAAAGGATCAATGCACGGTTTAACCAGAAGTAATTTAACTCCTGCAAATTTTGCTCGAGCATGTATCGAGGGAATGCTTTGTTCTCTTGCCGAAGCAAGTGATGTGATTACTAATTTTGGTCAAGGAACTAAACCAAACCGTGTTGTATTAATCGGTGGAGCTGCAGCTTCAAAAGCAGTGCAAGAAATTGCTGCCACACTATTTAATGTTCCAGTTCACATTCCTCCCGCTGCTGAATACGTGGCAGATGGTGCAGCCAGACAAGCTTCTTGGGCATTGAGTGGATCAAATAATCCACCAAATTGGGAGATTAAGGGAAGCGTTGTAAAGCAAGTCAACTATCAAGAATCTGTGCGAAAGGCGTATACAGAAGCCTTTCATGAAAGCTATGCCTGATTTGTTGACTTGTGGGACGAAAAGTTATGGAAAAGTAACTCAATTGTGCTCAAAAAGCAATCACCTCAAGTGGCCCAACCGGAGCATCACGGAGTAAGTTGACATAGTTGCAATTATTCGCAAGATGTTCGCAAATACGAAAGAGGTTCAAATGGGTAATGCTTTGACGCCTAAAAGAGAAGACAAGTTTGCTTTTGGCCTTTGGACAATTGGTCATTTAGGAACAGATCCATTTGGAACAGCTACCAGACCACCAATTTATCCCGCTGATTTTGTTAGAAAACTCGGAGAATTAAATGTTTGGGGAGTTTCATTTCACGATGATGACTTACTTCCTTACAAATCAACACTAGCTGAACAAGATAAAATTAAAAAAGATTTTAGAAAAGCACTTGATGATTCAGGTGTAGTTGTTTCCATGTCAACAACAAATCTGTTTACTCACCCAGTTTTCAAAGATGGAGCATTTACTTCAAATGATCCACAAATTAGAAAGTATGCAATTCAAAAAGTATTGAACGCTCTTGATGTCGGAGCAGAATTTGGTGCACCAACTGCCGTTTTCTGGGGTGGACGTGAAGGTGTTGAAGCAGCTGGTTCTAAATATCCTCTTGATGCATTAGAGAGATATAGAGAAGCAATGAACTTCTTTATCGGTTACATCAAAGACAAAGGTTACAAGATGCGTATGGCACTTGAACCAAAACCAAATGAACCACGAGGCGACACATTCTTACCAACAATTGGTCACATGATTGCATTTATTGAAACACTTGATGATCCAAGCATGGTGGGAGTTAACCCAGAAGTTGCACACGAAACTATGGCTGGTCTTTCTTTCTACCAAGGTGTTGCTCAAGCAATTTGGCAAGAGAAGTTATTCCACATCGACTTAAACGATCAAAAGATTGGTCGCTATGACCAAGATCTTCGTTTTGGATCAGAAGGAATTAAAGATAACTTCTTCTTGGTGAGATTGTTAGAAAAGACAGGTTATGCCGGTCCAAAACATTTTGATTCTCGTCCATATAGAAATGAACATGGCGATGGAATTTGGGAATTTGCCAAGAATTCCATGAAAAACTATTTAGCACTTGCAGAAAAAGCACGTGCTTATGATGCAGATCCTGATGTTCAAGCTGCACATAAAGTTTCAGGTCATGATTCATTATCACAAAAAACTGTCGGAGGTTATTCCTCAGATTCAGCTAACAAGTTGAAGCAGGAGGTGTTTGACGCCGACAAACTGGCTGAACGTAGTTTCTTTAACGAGAGACTCGATCAGTTAGCGATTGACCACATACTTGGTTTGAAATAAATAGAGCCAAAAGCTTTATTTGTTTTAAATCATGATCCAACAAAACAAAGGAGAACTGAGTGTTAAAACGCTCTTTCGGAGTAGCCGCAGTTACCGCTGCAGCAGCTCTTTTATTAGCAGCATGTTCAAGTGGTAGCGATACCGCTGCAAGCGAAGACACAGCAGCAGGTGCTGCAAGTGGTCTAGCTTGTGTAATTTTGCCAGACTCTGCATCTTCCCCACGTTGGGAAAATGGAGATCGTCCAGCACTTAAAGAAGCTTTAGAAGCAGCCGGTTTCACAACCGACATTCAAAATGCTGAAGGCGACACTGCAAAGATGCTCACCATTGGTGATCAAATGCTTGCATCAGGTTGCAACGTAATGATTATCACTGATTACCAAGGTGCTGGCGCACAAGTTGCTGCCAAATCCAAGGCACAAGGTGTACCGACCATTGCTTACGATCGTCCAATCGAAGGTGTTGACTACTACGTTTCATTTGACAACGTAACAGTTGGAACTCTTCAAGGCGAAGGAATCTTGAAGTGTCTTGCTGACGCTGGAAAAGATCCAAAGACCGCTGAATTGATCTTCCTTGATGGAGACCCAACAGACGGTAACGCTGCAATGTTTGCTGAAGGCTATGACACAGCATTAAAAGCTGCTGGTGTTGAAGTTGACAAAGCAAAACTTGGCGCAAAGCGTCCAGACGGTTCATGGGATGGTGCCAAAGCTGGTACCAACTTCGAACAAGCACTTACTGCAAATGGTGGAAAAGTTGACGCAGTTGTGTCAGCAAACGACACCAACGCAGCATCTGCAATCGCAATCCTTGATAAGAACAAATTGACCGTTCCAGTTTCAGGTCAAGATGCTTCTAAAGAAGGAATGAACAACGTATTGTCAGGCAAGCAATGTATGACTGTCTTCAAAGATTACTTAGTTGAAGCATCAACAGCTGCTGATTTGGCAATCGCAATCTTGAAGGGTGAAACCCCAACAACCAATAAACAATTGGCTGACGGAACACCTTTCCAAGCAGCAGATCCACAAGCGTTGTATGCAGATGCAGCATCACTTGAAGGATTCAAACAAGCACTTGATCGCAGTGGTCTAACCGCAGCAGATGTTTGCACCGGCGACGCAGCAGCAAAGTGTACAGAAATCGGTCTTTCCTAAGATCTGATTTATAGATAGTTATATTTGGTCTTGGCACCTGTAATAAGGTGTCAAGACCAAATATGTAATACGAGCATTTTTGACGAAAAAGGGGATTTTCTTGTCAAGTGATACTCCAGTAATTGAATTAAAAAGTGTTAAGAAAAGCTTTGGTCCAGTTGAAGTATTAAAGGACGTAAACTTTTCAGTTCGTGCCGGTGAAGTAACCGCTCTTGTTGGAGATAACGGTGCAGGCAAATCAACTCTTATTAAAGGTTTAGCAGGAATCCAGCCATATGACGCAGGAACAATTCTTTTTGAAGGCAAACCAGTTGAACTACACAGTCCAAGACAATCAGCTGATTTAGGCATTGATGTGGTTTATCAAGATTTAGCACTTTGTGACAACTTAGACATTGTCCACAATATGTTTTTAGGTCGAGAAGCAGCACACACTGGTGTACTCGATGAAGGCCACATGGAATCAGAAGCAGCAAACACTTTGACTTCATTGTCTGTAAAAACTGTTAAATCAGTGAGACAAAAAGTTGCTCGACTTTCCGGTGGACAAAGACAAACCGTAGCTATTGCTAGAGCAGTTTTGTGGAATAACAAAGTTGTTATCTTGGATGAACCAACTGCAGCTTTAGGTGTTGCCCAAACAGAGCAAGTTTTGCAACTAGTTAGAAGACTGGCAGATGCTGGAAAAGCCGTAATTATTATCTCCCACAATTTGCAAGACGTTTTTGCGGTAGCTGATCGAATTTATGTTCTATATTTGGGCAAAATGACAGCTGCGGTTAAGAAATCAGAAACTAACCAAGCAGATGTAGTTGGCTACATCACTGGTGCAAAAACACAAGAAGTTGGTGCCTAAGTGAGTAATCAAAACGCTATTCAAACTGGTAACGAAGGCTCATTTCTAGACGCTGGCCGAAATTACATAGCCAAAGTTAAAGGTGGCGAAACCGGATCTTTACCAGCTTTACTTGGTTTGGTAATCCTTGCAACCATTTTTGCCGTGGCAAATCCAATCTTCTTGAAACCAATTAACTTCGCTAATTTATTAACCCAAACTGCAACTGTTACAACACTTGCAATGGGATTAACCTTTGTTTTACTTTTAGGTGAAATTGATTTATCAGCAGGTGTGACTGCAGGATTATCTGCAGCATTTTTAGCGATAACAATGTCTGAATACGGAGTTGCTTGGCCGATTGCTGCTGTTATTGCGATTTCTTTGGGAATGCTTATTGGTTTTCTGATAGGACTCTTAGTTGCAAAAGTAGGAATACCCTCGTTCGTCGTAACGCTGGCAGCCTTCTTAGCATTTCAAGGTTTGCAATTAGTTGTTGTTGGTAAAGGTGGATTAATTGGAATTGATGCTCCACCAATTCTTGCCATCATGAACACTCCAATGCCATTGGCTTTTGGTTGGATTTTATTGGCGATTGTTTTCTTGTCTTATCTAGGAACTTCAATTTATTCACGTCGACAAAGAACATCTTCAGGTCAACAAAACAAACCTCTGGGAATATTAATTTTTAGATCCGCAGCAATTTTAGTTGTTGGAGCTGGTTTTGTAAGTTTTCTTAATGTAGAACGCGGCGCAAACCCAGCTGTTACTTCTTTAAGAGGAGTACCGTATGTAGTGCCAATTGTTTTGATTTTGTTAGCTGTTGGAACATTTGTATTAAACAGAACTAAATTTGGTAGACACGTTTATGCAGTTGGTGGAAACGCAGAAGCTGCCAGACGTGCCGGAATTCAAGTAAGTCGAGTTCGAATCACAGTCTTTATGATCTCTTCAACTTTTGCAGGCATTGCTGGAATTCTTATGGCTTCTCGTCAAGCATCAGTTGATGCTGCAGCTGGAAGATCAATTGTGTTAAACGCAATTGCTGCCGCTGTTGTTGGTGGCGTGAGTTTGTTTGGCGGACGTGGCAGATTAAGTGATGCGGTAATTGGTGGTTTTGTTATCGCAGTAATCGATAACGGCCTAGGCCTAATTGGTTTGGCCTCAGGACTAAATCTGGCAATCACTGGTGGAGTTTTGTTACTTGCTGCAACAGCTGATGCAATTACTAGTCGGAAATCACGAACGAGTTAGCTTTTTTTCTTTTCAAACCTTAAGGATTTGAAATGATTATTGAAATTGCAAGTGGTAAACATAAATTAGTAATTGATTCTATTGCCGGTGGTCGTGCTACCCAATGGTTTGTTGAAGATTTACAAATTCTTGGACCTAAAGGAGATCACCCTTTAATAGGTGGTTGGTATTTGATGGCCCCATGGGCTGGACGCATTAGAGATAATCAAGTTGTTTATAAAGGAAATAATTACCCACAAGATGTAAATTTTCAAAACTGGGCAATTCATGGAACGGTTTTGTTTAATGAAGGTCAAATTCGCAATCAAACTGAAACTTCAGTTGAGATACTTCACGAAACAAATGATAAGTGGCCGGTAAAAATGGAGATTGTTCAAAAATGGTCAATCACGAATAATTTCGTTAAATGCCAAGTAACTGTTTCATCTGCAAGTGGAGAATTTCCTGCTGAAATTGGTTGGCATCCATGGTTTAAGAGACAACTTGAGAAAGGTAAACCTGCCAAATTTGGAATCGAAGCGATTTCTCAATATGTAAAAGATGAAAATTTCTTTACTCTTAATAAAACTAAGCAGATAGGAATTCCACCTTTTGATGATGCATTTGATGTCCCAACGGGCAAAGGTTTCATCGAATGGCCTGATGCTTTAAGAATTGATTTCTCTTCAGATGTGGATACGTTTGTAATTTTTGATGAACCAGAAGACGTTTTTTGTATTGAGCCCCAGACTGGGCCTCCTGATTCGGTTAATCACACCCGACACATTGTTTCTCCTGGAAAGCCACTCGAGGCAAGCGTGAAATGGGAAATTACACGTCTTTAAGTGGCATTTAGGGGGAAGTGCGGTCAACGAGATTCGTTCTAGAATTAAATAGGCACGAGAGCAGATGAGGAGGGTGGAGATTTATGGGAATTTTGCAATCAATTAATTCACCAACTGATCTAAAGAAAATTCCTGCTGCCCAAATTCCTGGTTTAGCTAAAGAAGTACGTGAATTTTTAATTGATCGAATTTCTAAGACAGGCGGCCATCTTGGCCCAAATCTTGGAGTTGTGGAATTAACTATTGCCATTCACAGAGTTTTTGATTCACCTAAAGATTCAATTGTTTGGGATACCGGACATCAGTCATACGTTCACAAAATGTTTACCGGAAGACTCGAACAATTTAGTGAATTAAGAAAGAAAGATGGAATTTCTGGATACCCAGCAAGAGGTGAGTCAGCACATGACATTGTAGAAAATTCTCATGCATCAACTGCATTATCTTGGGCTGATGGCATTGCCCGAGCTTATGAGCAAACAGGCGAGTTAAAGGATCGCCATGTTGTGGCAGTTGTAGGAGATGGATCTTTAACAGGTGGCATGAGTTGGGAAGCCTTAAATAACATTGCATCACAAACTCATCGTCCATTAGTAATAATTGTTAACGACAACGGTCGTTCTTATTCACCAACTATTGGTGGGCTATCTACACATTTAGCATCTTTAAGAACTAACGATATGTATGAAAAAGTACTTGATTGGGGTAAAGAAACCTTATTGAAATCCCCAATTGGTAGACCTGTATTCGAAGCTTTGCATGGCATGAAAAAAGGAATTAAAGATGTATTTGCACCACAAGGTTTGTTTGAAGATTTAGGACTTAAATACATTGGACCAGTTGATGGTCACGATGAGGATTTAATTGAAAACGCCCTTCAGGTATCTAAAAGATTTAATGGACCAGTAATGGTTCACGTCATTACCGAAAAAGGTAAAGGATATGCCCCTGCTTTAGAAGATGAAGCTGAAAAATTCCATGCCACCGGAATTATTAATCCTTCAACTGGAAAACCAGTAAATGCTTCAGCTACAACTTGGACTTCAGTATTTAGTGACGAATTAGTGGCAATTGGCAAAGAGAGAAAAGACATTGTGGCTCTTACTGCTGCGATGCTAGGGCCTACTGGATTAGATAAATTCGCCCAACAATTTCCTGATCGAATATTTGATGTTGGAATCGCAGAACAACATGCCACAACTTCAGCAGCAGGAATGGCATTTGGGGGATTGCACCCTGTAGTTGCAATTTATGCAACTTTCTTAAATAGAGCTTTTGATCAATTGTTACTTGATGTGGCACTTCATAATGCCGGTGTGACTTTCGTGCTTGATAGAGCAGGAATAACTGGTGATGACGGAGCAAGTCATAACGGCATGTGGGACTTATCAATTTTGCAAGTTGTTCCTAATTTAATGCTGTCTGCACCAAGAGATGCTTCCACCTTAAGAGAATTATTAAGAGAATCTATTACTGTTAAAGATAAGCCAACTGTATTGAGATTTCCTAAAGGTGCAATTGCCCAGCCAGTTCCTGCACAGGAACGAATTGAAGGCATAGATATTTTGAATAAAAAAGGTGAAGAAGACGTCTTGCTGGTATCAATTGGAGCAATGGCAAATCTGGCTTTAGATGTTGCACAACGTTTAAGTGATCAAGGCGTAGGTGTTACTGTGATTGATCCTCGCTGGATTAAACCGTTACCAAATTACTTATCTACCTTGGCTGCAAAACATCGCTTAATTGCTGTTGTGGAAGATAACTCTAAATCTGGGGGAGTAGCAGCAGGAATTTCTCAATTCTTAAGAGATAAAAACATTTACACTCCACAAAGAGACTTTGGTATTCCAGAAAAATTCTTGAATCATGGCACTCGTGCCCAAATCATGTCAGAAATTGGTTTGACTGCCCAAGATATTTCTAGAGAGATAATTGAAGCAGTGGCAAGACTTGATAACGCATTTAGTGAAAGAAAGAATTAAGAAATCTTTATTTCTTCTTTAACTGTTTTTGCTACACGTGAAGGTCTTAAGAAAATTGCTGCAATAATCACAATGTAGGCAAGGTAAGCAAATACTTCTAACCAACTCATAGAAGTTCTTAAGCTTAGTAATCCTTTAAACATAGTTGCCACAAATCCGGTTGGATCAATTGAACCTGAAATATCGTATGCAATTGAATTAATTCCTGGTAACCATCCCAGTTCTTGGTATTCATGAATACCGTAGGTAAGTACTCCAGCTGCAACCACAATTAAGAGTAAACCGGTGATGCGAAAGAAAACTGAAAGATTTAACTTAACTGCACCTAGATAAATTAAGTAACCTAAGAAAATTGAAATTGCGATACCAGTAAATCCACCAACTAGAGTTGGCATACTTCCTGAATTTTGTGCTGAAGCCCATAAGAAAATTGCTGTTTCAACACCTTCGCGAGCAACAGCTGCAAAGGAAAGCATTGCTAATCCAAATGCTCCGCCAGTTATTAGGGCACCGTCAACTTGTGTTCTTAAACTTTTTGCTAATCCTTTAGAGGCGGTACGCATCCAGAAAATCATTCCGGTTACAAACCCAACTGCAATAAAACTCATTGTGCCTGCGAAAAATTTCTCTGCAAATTCAGTTAATGACTCAGAGGTTAAGGCAACTCCGATACCTAAAACGATGGAAAAGATTACCGCTGTAATAACACCTGTCCAAACAGCTTTGATGCGACTGCGAAGATCGATTTTTACCAAATAGGCAATTAAAATTCCCACGATTAGGGATGCTTCTAAACCTTCACGAAGACCGATTAACAGACCTGCGAGCATTGGGGGTTTTCCTTATTTGGCAGTTACTTCCAACCTAACCCAAGTCCTCGAATTCGTCAACCTTGGGGTTGTCTAATGATTTGATCAATATCGGGGTCAATTTCTCAGCCTGCCAGGCCCTTGCCCCATGCTCTGTGAGCCAAAGAGAGGTTGAGCTCTCATCTTCACTGGGTTTATCCCAACACCAACGCTTCACTAGGTCAGGGGAGCAGAGATGCTCAACAGGAATTTGTGCTTCTTCTGAAAGTTGATGAAGAGCACTTTTCACAAATTGCAAGCGTTGATAGGCCTCAGGTCTTTTTTCCAGCCATGATTTTGGTGCGGGATAGGTTTCAATTCCTTTTTGTTTAACAGGCCACTGATCAGGAGTTAGTTGTAGGGCAATTTGGAGTTGTTCAAACCAAATAGTGGCATCATTTTTAGCTGGACGATATTTAATACTGGATAAAGACTTTAACTCTTCAACAGTTTTAGGTTTTTTTGCCGCAATTTCAACAATGCCGGCATCATTTAAAACTCGACCCGGAGCAATATCTCTTTCTTTAGCTATTTCATCTCGTTTATTCCAAATTTGTCTCACAATGGCAGATTCAATTCCACCTCGAACTTCATGCATTCCGGAAGTTCGACGCCATGGATCATTTCTCAAACCGGGGGATTGCCAATTACAAAGGGAAGCAAACTCTTGATTAGCAAGATCTAGTTTTTTGCTCGCGGTGAGTTTTTCAATCAGGATTGTTCTTAATTGATGTAAGAACTCAACATCAAGGGCGGCATAGATTAACCAATCTTGAGGCAATGGTCTTTTCGACCAGTCAGCAGCTGAATGCTCTTTATCAAGTGTTATTTCCAATTCATCTTCTAACAATCCACCCAAACCAACATGGGGAAGTGACATCAGTCTTGCTGCAAGTTCGGTATCAAATATTTCGGCAGGTTTAAGCCCAAGTTCATTTAGACAAGGTAAATCTTGTGTCGCAGCATGCAAGATCCAAGATTTGTTATTAAGCAATTTTCTTAAAGGTGTTAGGTCCGTCATGGCAATTGGATCAATTAAATAAATATCAGAAGTGGCAGCAGAAATTTGTAACAGATAAGCACGCTGCGAATACTTAAATCCTGAAGCTCGTTCTGCATCTAAGGCATAGGGTTCTGGGAAAGTTTCTAAAGTTTCACAAAAATCATTTAATGATTCTTGATTATCTACTAAATGAAATTGTCTGATTGGTTTTGTGATGTGGGTAAGAAAATCAGCTTCTTCTAATGCTATTTCTTCCAGTGACTCCGACATATAGCTCTAGCCAATCACACCAGCTCTCAGAGCAGAGGTAACGATCGCGGCTCGGTCATGAATACCAGTCTTTTTGCGAATATCAGCCAGCATATTTTTCACTCTGGACACAGGAACTTTGAATGATTCAGCAATTAGAGTTACGTCTTTGCCGTGAGATAGAAGTTGTAATAATTTGATTTCTTTTCGGGTTAGTTTCCAATTTGGCATTTGTCTTGCATTTTTGGTTTTAAATATTAAAGTCCTAGTTTTCTTAGAAATAATTTGTTTCATACTTACCGGATCTTTCTTTGATATAAATAAAACAATATTGTCACAGCTTGCGTTTTTTAACTCTTGAGCAAGGTTAACTCCATATTCAGCTCCAATTCTTTCTGAGATGAGAGCAATTTTGGGGGAGCCATATTTTCGAAAATGAGATCTAATCTGATTTCCAGTGAATAAATGAATCCAGTGGGTAACACCAATTTCTTTGCATACTTTTAAGTATTGATCAATATTTTTATCATGATCGGCAATCAGTGCAGTTAAATTAGTTTTCAAGTTAAAGACTCGGACGAATAACTTAGCTGGAAAGTTCCAGTTACTAAATAGTTATCTGGCCTTTTTAATGCGAGACATTCCTGTGGGTAAAGGTTGTAAACCTGCTGCTTGACACAAAAGATCTCCCCAGGCAGCAACGTGCAAACCTAATTGCTCAGTCACAGTCCAAGAAGCTCTGATTTCAATAGTTCCATCTAAAAGATGAGAATCCAGTTCGCCATATGACTCAGAAGAAGTTCTAGTAACAGTTCCAGAAAGTTCATTTGCTTTTATTCCTCTTTGTTCAAAACAATCCAGTAGCCAAGACCAACCAACTTGAGTCAATAGTGGATCACTTGCTAAATCTGCTTCCACGCGAGCTTTAGTAAAAGAAACCAGGCGAGTGTTTCCTTTCCAAGCATCAACACCTTCAGGATCAAAAAGTAAAACTAAGCGGCCATTACTTAAATCATCTTCGCCTTCTAAAACTTCTGCCGCAATTGCTAAAGCAAAGGGTGCTAAACGCATTGGTGCTGGAACTTCTTCAGTGGTGATTTCTGGTCTTAGGGGAGCGCGACGAACTTCATCTACTAATTGCTCAAATTCAGAATTTTCTATTTTCACTTGTCTAACTGTAAGTGTTACTGGTGTGACAGAAGTGATGCAACGCCGAAAGGGGGTAAAAACTTACTCAGCAGATTTTAAACAAACTGCATTTATGCAATAGCGCAAATCTGTTGGGGTATCAAAGCCTTCACCTTCGAAGACATGTCCTAAGTGAGATCCACAATTGGCACAACGAACTTCAACTCTTAATCGACCCATTGAGTAATCAGGCAATTCAATGATTGCCTCTTTTGCTAACGGTGACCAAAAAGATGGCCAACCACAACGAGAATCAAATTTTTCATTGGATGTAAAAAGTTTTGCATCACAACCTCGACAAACGTAAGTTAAGTTCTCACCCTTTTGGATTTCACCACTCCAAGCAGGTTCAGTTCCAGCTTGTCTTAATACGTGGTATTCAAAAGCTGATAATTCTGATTTCCATTCGCGGTCTGTTTTTTGTACTGGATACTTATTGCCATCAGGTTTCTCATTTGAAATTAATTCACCCATTTAGAATTTGTGCCCTTCGGTTACATAACGCATAAAGATTGTTTGATTTTCTTGTAAAACATGAATTGGTTTAAAACTAACTGGCATTCTAAATTTAGTGCCATTAAGCAACGAGGTCAATTCAGAGCTTTCAGAAAACTTTGCCACAATTGATAAATCTAATTCATCAAGCAAATTATTGTTAATTAGTCCATGAAGTAAAGTTGGCCCACCTTCACACAAGATTCTTTTAAATGATCGTCTTACTAGATCTTGTTTTACACTTTTTAAATCTAATTCTTTTTGGCCACAGAACACAAATTCTGCTAATCCCACAAATGGTCTTATATTTGATTCACTGCTTTGAGATGTATAAATTATTGGTTGTTCGTCATCAGTTCTGGATTTGAACCATTCTTTTGTGAAATTCAAATTGTTTGAAACAACCGCAAGTCTTGGTTTTTTGGTAAGTCTGAGTTTCTTTCTTAGTTCTTTGTTTTGTTCACTAATTTTTATATCTGAATAAGGAGCTGATTGAGCTGTTTTTGATCCAACTAATATCACTTCACTTAATTGGCGAAGTAATCTAAAAATTTGTTTATCTGAATCTGTGGAAAGAGAAATTGTGTTTTGATTTTGATCAGTAACACCACCGTCTAACGATTGGACCATGTTGGCTCTGATCCAAGGTTTATTTGGCCAGGGATAAAGATTTAGTAATTCTGAATCAGAAAGTACTTTTTCAGGGGCAGGAGATATTTGTAGCATCGCTTTGAAAATTCATCCTTTCTAACCATTTAGTCTCCACCAGAAAGGCTTAAAACCTAGGTGGGAAGTTAGTGTTGCTCCTTTGCAAAGCCTAAACCACGGGAGTAACATCTGAAACATGATTAAACACTTAAAGAAGACTTCTTTGCTTTTAACCTCACTATTACTACTAGCGGGAATGTCCGCTCCAGCCCAAGGTGCCACTGCACTAACTAAAACTCAACAAGCAAAAGTATCTGCTGTGTTTAAAGCCATTGCCTCAAGTAATCCAGATTCAATGAGTTCAACTAGAAAAAATTTGTCCGGTTCTGCAGATCTTGCAGTTTCCATGATTCAAAATTATTACTCAACTGAGAAATACATGCGCTCAATTTCAACCATGGGCAGACCTTTAGGCAACACTCCAGCTAATGCAGCTGTTGGATCTGCCAAAATCACAAATGGCAAAGTGGTTTTAACTACCTCTGCTCCAGGATTTAGTGGAACCTATTCTGATTTTAAATTCAATAAAGCAGGCAAAATTACATCTTGGTCAATTGCTTCAACAGGGGGTAGCAAAGTAAGTATTGCTTCACGAGTTAAATCTTTGCCAAAAGTTACCTGGCAATACGCCAATGACATCAAAGCTGTTTATTGGGGTAAAGGTGTGCAGATGGATTCGGGCACCATTTATCAAGATTCATTAGGCCAATGGATCATTCAACTTGCTGTTACCAATGTGGCTGGTGGGAATAACACTAAATCTTTAATTTCGACCACAGGCAAATACCAATCACCAGATAAAAAATTGTTTGTCACTACTTCAAGTCCAGTGGGATGTTTTGAAACTGGCCAAACTGTCTATTTCACCTCAGTTGTGCCAACAGGAGCTGTGATCTTGAGTGGGGTTAAAGGTCTACTTGAGGTCCCAATGAGTAATGGCTGTGAAGAAGACGACTCAAACCGCCTTGAAGTGACCATTAAGCCCTAATTTTCCACAGAGGCGCGCCTTGCTTGCCCCCAAAGGCAAGCCAGTTGGTAGGGTCTTTAGTTATGCGCCTGAAACGACGCCTGGTTACCCTGACTATTTCGGGAATTTTAGCCAGCACAATCTCAATCTCACCTGCCTACGCAGATGGGGTTCCTGACTATCCAGGTTCCTCTGCTCTTCGAACTGGTGTTGAAAACAGTGCTGTAAAGAAAATGCAAGCAGCATTAATGGAACTTGGTTATGACATTCCTGTTGCCAATGGCAAATACGGTCCAGCAACTACTAGAGCAGTTTCTAAATTTTATGCTGAAAACGGTGACATCGATGATGGCACTTCAGTTGGTCCACTTGGATGGAACGAAATATTCATCGCCCTTGATGAACAAAGAGCTGTTAACAAATCTGAAAAAGAATATGACGAAGCAACTAAAGAAGAAGTAGCTGCACAACTAAATCCTGAACAAGCTGCAACCGCTATTCCAGAAGGTCAACGCGGCAAGCAACCTGCTCGCGGAACTTCCAGTCGCTCCCTTCCTTACAAGATGCCAGTAATTGGTGAGATTTCAGCAGTTTATAACCAAAAGGGTAGACGTTGGGCTGGTAGAAGACATGACGGAATTGATATCCGTGCACCTAGAGGAACAGTTATTAAAGCAGTGGTAGAAGGCAAAGTAATTTTTGCTGGATGGAAAAAAGCTTATGGTCGTTTGATTATTTTGGAACATTCTGATGGCACAACGTCTTGGTATGCCCACATGTCAAAAAGAATTGCTAAAAAGGGTGAGGTTTTACAACCTGGAGACAAGATTGGTTTAGTGGGAGCATCAGGACACACCACAGGATCTCATCTTCATTTTGAAACCCACAACGCAAACGATGAAAAGATAAATCCAGTGACTTGGTTACAAACTCGAGTTTGGAAAGTAGAACCTGCTGCAGATCCTGCCCCTGAAACTCCAGTTTCAGAATCTGCTCCAGCAGAAAATAACTAAAATTTAGCCTTGGTTAGACTTTGAGGCTTTCTTTTCTTGCTTAGCTGCTCTTTTTTCTTTCAATGATTTTGCGGCAGGTTTCTTTTTGTTAACAGAACCCTTGGATTTTTCACCCATTTATTGCTCCCTTAAGTAGAGTTTCTTACCATTCATATCTTGGCATGAAAAATGCAATATTTGCCACAATTTCAAGTCCGTTTTAAGTCAAGTCTCATATGGCATAGTGTTAAGGGTGGGACTAAATATCAGACTTGTTAAACAATTCTTCATTATTTTGCTAGTCATTACTTTCACCCACACCACCACAGCCTCGGCGATGACTTTCCCGAAAGATGCTGAAATTGATAATGCCCGAGCAGAAATTGCTGAAACTAAAAAGGAACTAAGTGCAGCTCAAGAAGTCTTGAAAAAGACCACCGAAGAACTGAACAAAGCAATTGCTGAAGATAAAAAAATTAGAGCCGAACTTGAAGAAGCCCAAAGGCAAAGAGAGCAAACCATTGCTGAAATAAATGCTCTGATCGCTGAAATCAATCGAGTCCAAGCCCAAATAGATGACTTAGTTCGAGCGACATTTATTGATGGCACTCAACAAGAGCTCTATCTAGTTGAAGCTATTCTTTCCGCTGCTGATTCCAACGAAGCATTATCAACGTTTAATTCATTGCAATCTTTACTTGCCAATAGCAGCAAAATTATAAAAATTTTAAACGACGACAAAGCCGCCTTGGAAATCAAGGAAAAAGAACTAGAAGTTAAGGAAGCAGAAATTTCAGAAAAGAAAGCAAGATCGGCTGAAATTGTTGCAGAGTTAACAAAAGTTCGTGCCAGAGCTGCTGAAGAAGCTGAGAAGATAAAAAAGATTGTGGCAGCACAAGAAGCAATATTGAAGAAACTGGTTTTAGCAGGACTTGCTAGGGGCAGAGCAAATGCTGCTGCACGAGTTGGACCAGGGGATCGAATACTTGGATCTGATATTTCTAGATGGCAACACGGTGGAAATGCTCAAATTAACTTTGTGAAAATGTATGACGCAGGTGTTAGATTTATTTTTATTAAAGGAACTGATTCTCATCCTTTAGGAGCAGCACCGGCAAAATACTGGTCTTCAATAGATTTTCCTGCAGCAAGAGAAGCAGGTTTATTAACTGGTATTTATCACGCAGCTTTAATTCCCAGAGGAATTAGTGCCGAGGCTGCTTTTGGGGCAGGTCAACAACAAGCAGATTTACCCATTGATCATTTGAATTCACTAGGTGGATTAGTTCCAGGAGTTTTACCAATTGTGTTAGATATTGAATCTTTTTCTAGACCTTCAGGAACAAGTGCAGCGGTAGTAACTAATTTTTCACTTGGATTTACTGCCAGAGTAAAAGAGCGCACCGGAAAAACTGCAATTATTTATTCTAATTTGAATTTCATCAGAAGTTATTTAAACAATGGAGCACTAACTGCTAGTCCTTTGTGGGTGGCAAATTATTCTCAAACCGCAAACCCTGCCTCAACTCCATCAGGGGGTTGCTCTAGAACTATTTGGAGTTCATCAGCTTGCGATTTAAACTGGACTTTCTGGCAATACACAGATCGAGGTAATGGCCAGCAATATGGAATTCCTAGGGGAAGTCTTGATTTGAACGTTTTTGCTTTTGGATCTAATGAACTTTTGGCAATGGCTGGTTACTAAGTCCTCGGATTTTTCATCATATGAAACTGCTGAAAAAGTGCATTGTTTGCCCAATTGCTCAGTGCTAGCCTTAAATACACCATATCTTCAAATGCAAAAGGATTAATGATGCAATTAGCAACCCGTAGGCAGAATCTAGGAACCGAAACAGCTTTTGCAGTTTCATTAGCAGCTTCTGATTGGAGTGCTAAAGGTAATAAAATTTATCCATTTCATTTAGGTGATTTAAATCTTCCAACTTCAAAAAATATCGTTGAAGCGATGAATAAAGCAATTGCTGATGGCAAAACAGGCTACTGTCCCGCAGCGGGAATACCGCAATTAAGGCAAGCTTTGGCAGAGGATGTGAGTGCGAGAAGAAATCTTAAATTTGATCCAACAAATGTTGTCGTTCAACCTGGTGGCAAACCCGTTATAACTAAGTTCATCCAAACAATCATGAACCCAGGAGATGAAGTTTTATACCCAAATCCTGGTTATCCAATTTATGAGAGCCAAATTGAATACTTTGGGGGAGTAGCAAAACCATATAGATATGTTCCATCTAGTACTGGTTTCAATATTGATTTAGAACAAATCAAATCTTTAATTACTCCCAAAACTAAGGCAATTGTTTACAACGACTTGCAGAACCCAAATGGTGCTGAGTCCACAGATGCTGAAAGGGAAGCATTAGCTGAAATTGCTATTAAAAATAATTTGTGGGTGTTATCTGACGAGGCTTATTTTGAGATGAGATTTTCTGGCAAATCAAAATCTATAGCTCAACTTCCTGGCATGCTAGAACGAACCGTGATTTTGTACACATTCTCTAAGAAATTCGCTATGACTGGTTGGAGACTGGGAGCTGCAATTGCTCCAGTAGAATTAGCAAACAACATTGCCAAATTAAATACCAATGACGAATCCTGCACCACACACTTCATTCAATACGGTGGAGTCGAAGCAATCAAAGGTGATCAATCAAATGTGCCAGTGATGTTAAATACCTTAAAAGAAAGACGCGACGCTGCGGTTTCTTTGCTTAACCAAATGCCAGGGGTGAAAGTGCACACGCCAGAAGCTGGATTTTATTTATTTCCAGATGTAACAGAAGCAATGGAAAGAAAAGGATTTAGCGAACTAGCCGATTTTGCTCAAGATGCTTTACATAAAACTGGAGTTTCATTTTGTACTCGCCTTCACTTTGGTAGACCGCAAAGCGATGAGAAGCGAAAATATATTCGTTTAGCATTCTCTGGAATCAACAAAGATCAAATCGAAGAAGGACTTGGTTTGATGAGTAAGTGGATCGCCTAAGCGTGGCAAAAATAGTTGTTACAGGAAAAATTCCTGAAATTGCTTTACAAAAACTCAAGCAATCCCATGAAGTAATAAGTTGGGGCGAAGAAACTCCAATCTCACGAGATGAGCTTTTAAAGCGCGTTTCAGGTGCCAATGTGATTGTGTCTTTATTGACAGAAAAAGTTGATGACGAGGTATTAAGTTTAGCTGGCAAAGATCTAAAAGCCGTTTGCAATGTTGCTGTTGGTTACAACAATATCGATGTTGCTGCTTGCAAAAGTAAAAATGTTTTAGTCACAAATACACCCGGTGTGTTAACTGATGCAACTGCAGATATTGCAATGGCACTGATTTTGATGACCACCAGAAGACTTAGTGAAGGTGAACGAGTCATTAGAAACCAAGACCCATGGGCTTGGGGAATGTTTTATATGTTGGGTTCAAGTATTCAAAATCAAACTTTAGGAATTTTGGGTATGGGACAAATTGGTATTGCTACTGCTGTAAGAGCAAAGAGTTTTGGAATGAAAATCATTTACACAAGAAGAAATCGACTTGATGAAAAGGTTGAAAAAGAATTATCAGCACAATATGTAAGCCTGGATGATTTACTGCAACAAAGCGATATCGTCTCACTTCACTGCCCTTACTCAACTGAAACACACCATTTGATATCTGATGCCCAATTATCAAAAATGAAGAAAACTAGCTACTTAATAAATACTGCGAGAGGTCCCATTGTTAATGAAGAGGCACTTGCTAATGCCTTACTTAACAATACGATTGCTGGAGCAGGATTAGATGTTTATGAACATGAACCAAAAGTTAATGAGAAATTGCTTAAATTAGACAATGTGGTGTTGTTGCCTCATCTTGGTTCTGCAACAGTTGAAACAAGAACAGCTATGGCTACAACTGCTGCAAATAACGCATTAGAAATCTTAAGTGGCAGTAAACCTTTAAACCCTGTTTACTAAAACAGTTCTAACCAACTAGTTCTTTTTTTGCCTTAAATTCACGATCATGTTTGCAGGGCAATCCTTTGTGGTTGGCATAACAATGATCACAAAGCAAGACCAGCTGATGGCAGTTATTATTTAAACAGTTTCTGAATGATTTAGATTTTGCCTCACACCTAGCACATGTTCCAATCAGTTTCACATCATTACTGAAATTAATAGTGAGTCGATCATCAAAGGTGAACAGGGAACCTTCCCATAGAGATTTGTTGCCATACTTATTTCCATATCGAACAACCCCACCTTTAATTTGGTAAACTTCTTGAAATCCCCTGTTCTTCATTAAGACTGACAAAACTTCACAACGAATTCCACCTGTGCAGTAAGTGATAACTGCCTTGTTTTTTAAGTGGTCATATTTGCCACTTTCTATTTCCTTAATGAAATCCTTTGTTGTTGAAGTATTGGGAATTACTGCGTCTTTGAATCGACCAATTTTTGCTTCAAAGGAGTTTCGTCCGTCAAAGAAAACAACATCCTCTGGTCTTTCTGCCACGAGCTTGTTTACTTGTGAGGGGCGTAAATGAGTACCCCCACCAATGATTCCTTTTTCTCCAACTTTTATTTCATCAGTTTTACCAAAGGAGACCAGTTCATCCTTGACTTTTATCTTTAATTTCGGAAAGTCATTTCCTGTTCCTTTTGACCATTTGAAATCAATTTTATTGAAACCGGGGTATTCCTTGGTGGCTTTAACGTATTTCTTTAAATCTGACATTTTTCCACCAAGGGTGCCATTAATTCCTTGTTCAGCAATAATAATTCTGCCCTTGATATTTAAATTCTCACATAGATTTTTTTGCCACAGCATTAAAGCTGTTGGATCAGCAACAGGGGTGTAGGCGTAATAGAGGATGACATTGTCTAGATCCATGGTTTTAGTTTATCGCTAGAGAAAATTTGTTTGAAAGTATTGCAAGTGGTCGATAGAGGACTCGAACCTCCGACCTCAAAAGAGGCCTGAAAGCATCATTTCTTATTAAGTTGTGTGCCTAAAGAATATATTCAAATGTTCAATAAATCAACGCAGACTATGACTCGAAAGCAAATCTTGAGAATTAAAATGTTCGGTTTACTTTCACTTTCTGGATTCTTTAGTGGAATAGTTAATAACAATTTTCGAATATTAGATTAGCTAATTCGGCGCAATGGTTTAATCAAAAATTTTAGTGTGTCGACCTGTAGAAGTTACTTAAACTTGTTATAAATAGGTGTGGGAAAACTATCCGAAAGAAATAAATTAGATTTGAAAAAATTAATTCTTGGTCTTATTATAACAATTAGCTTAAGCAATTTACAAAGTCCAGTGTGGGCTGCAGCCGGGGAATTAGATACAACATTTGACACCGACGGAAAAGTAACAACATCTATCGGATCAGGCGATGATTATGTTAATTCGGTTGTGTTGCAAAGTGATGGCAAAATTGTGGCAGCAGGTTACTCATACAACGGATCCAATTATGATTTTGCGATTGTCAGATACAACACTGATGGTTCATTGGACACAACTTTTGACACAGACGGAAAAGTAACAACACCAATTGCTTCAGGCGATGACAGGGCTTACTCTGTTGTGTTGCAAAGTGATGGCAAAATTGTGGCAGCAGGTTACTCGTATAACGGATCTGATAATGATTTTGCGATTGTCAGATACAACACGGATGGTTCATTGGACACAACTTTTGACACAGACGGAAAAGTAACAACACAAATTGGTTCAGGTAGTGAAATTGCTAACTCTGTTGTGTTGCAAAGCGATGGCAAAATTGTAGCAGCAGGATCTTCAGACAACGGATCTAATTATGATTTTGCGATTGTCAGATACAACACGGATGGTTCATTGGACACAACTTTTGACACAGACGGAAAAGTAACAACACCAATTGGTTCACGTAGTGACACTGCTTATGGAGTTGTGTTGCAAAGCGATGGCAAAATTGTAGCAGCAGGTTACTCATTCAACGGATCTGATAATGATTTTGCGATTGTCAGATACAACACGAATGGTTCATTGGACACAACTTTTGACACAGACGGAAAAGTAACAACACCAATTGGTTCACGTAGTGAAATTGCTTTCTCTGTTGTGTTGCAAAGCGATGGCAAAATTGTGGCAGCAGGATCTTCAGACAACGGATCTAATTATGATTTTGCGATTGTCAGATACAACACGGATGGTTCATTGGACACAACTTTTGACACAGACGGAAAAGTAACAACACCAATTGGTTCACGTAGTGACACTGCTTATGGAGTTGTGTTGCAAAGCGATGGCAAAATTGTAGCAGCAGGTTACTCATTCAACGGATCTGATAATGATTTTGCGATTGTCAGATACAACACTAATGGTTCATTAGATACAACTTTTGGTACAGGCGGAAAAGTAACAACACCTATCGGGTCAGGCAATGAAGAAGCTAACTCTGTTGTGTTGCAAAGTGATGGCAAAATTGTGGTCGCAGGATCCTCAGTTAACGGATCTAATTATGATTTTGCTGTTGTTAGATACACAATTTCGGTTAGTTCTTTATTTTGGGTAGGTGCTCAATCAATTACCTGTCCTGCTCCTAATCCTTGGGTTAAAGAAAAACTTGGTTTTGCATCAAAGGTTAAACCTGTTTTGGTGTCAGCAGAAAACACTGTTGGTAAAACCATTACGCAAGGCTCTTACGATTCTTTGAAGTCTTCTGGTGTTGCGTTTGACACTGTTTCAAAAAAGGTTTCCACCGCAACGGAAACGTTGCCAATTTATGGTTGCAAAGACAAATTACTTTCAGGCAAAGTAAATCAGCCTATTCAGTTCATTGCGGGTGGCTACAGCTTGCAATCTGATGCCCACGGTTATATAAATACGGCTGATTTGAAGTGGCACGATACAAACGGAGTAACGCTGTACACAAATACAGCTGCTTTTATGCACACCATCAAATTCACCAAAACAGGTAAATACGTGGTGGTCTTAACAGAACAACCAGACACCAGCAGGGGATCAATTCCTACCTATGGCGTGAGAAGTGTTCGCTTTGTAATAAATATTAATTAAATAGTTTGTGGTCGATAGAGGACTCGAACCTCCGACCTCATCCATGTCAAGGATGCGCTCTAACCAACTGAGCTAACCGACCAAAGTTATTAAATTTTTTTTGGAGGTGGAGACGGGATTTGAACCCGTGTACGCGGCTTTGCAGGCCGCTGCCTCGCCTCTCGGCCACTCCACCACTTACTTGAAATTTAAATTAAAATTAATTAATTAAATTTCCGAGCGGACGACGGGATTCGAACCCGCGACCCTAACCTTGGCAAGGTTATGCGCTACCAACTGCGCCACGTCCGCGAATAAATAGACATTTCTTTGATTTATGGATTTTTGTCTATTTGTACCTGTTCAAGATACCCGAAGGTGAGAATAAAGGGTTCAGTCGAGTATCGAAGTTGTGATAGCGCAGGTAATGTCTCAAGTTATGGTGCATATGAAAAACCAGGCTCGAGAAATGGCCTATGCACAATTTGGCACCAAGCGCTTTGTTGGTTTGCAGGATGTAGCTATTGATTTGAATCGATTAACTGAACCTGGGCTGTGGGCCATCATTGGCACATTTGAAGGATCTTGGTTATTACTTAAATTTGAAAAAGAATATGAAAATCCAATTGATTATCAAGGCACTTGGAACGGAATAAATCCTGATAATTGGATTTCTTCCATGAATCAATCCGAATATGAATCAGCAGTGGATGGATTAAGGGAACACATCTCAAAGGGGGATGTTTACCAAGCAAATATATGTCGAGTACTTGCTACTGAAATTAGTGAAGAAGGTTTTGATATTGAAGGATTAGCTAACCTTTTAACTACAGGAAACCCTGCTCCTTACTCTTGCGTAATTAGTGTTAAACAAGATGCTCACGAAAGATTAACCAAAGATGTCGCACTAGTTTCTGCCTCACCAGAACTCTTTTTAGAAAGACAAAAACAACATATTTCTTCTAGTCCTATTAAAGGTACTGGTAAAACGGAACAAGATTTAACTGAAAAAGATCGTGCAGAAAATGTGATGATTGTTGATTTAGTAAGAAATGATTTATCTCGAGTTTGTAAAACAGGAAGTGTTAACGTGCCAAGTTTGCTAGAAACTCAAGTTCATCCAGGTTTGGTGCATTTGGTATCAACAGTGGAAGGGGAGCTAAAACAAGACGTAACTTGGACAGAAATATTTGATGCTACTTTTCCACCAGGCTCTGTTAGTGGGGCTCCAAAAATTAGTGCTCTCAATTTGATTAAGAAGTTTGAAAAATCAGCTCGTGGTCCATATTGCGGAGCTATTGGCTGGATCAATACTGTTAATGACACAGCATCAATTGCGGTAGGAATTCGTACTTTTTGGAAAGACAAAAACAAACTCCTGTTTGGCACGGGGGCAGGAATTACTTGGGGTTCAGAGCCTCTAAAGGAATGGCAGGAAACGCAATTGAAATGTGCCAAATTATTTGAAGTTGCCAGCAAAACACATAGCAAGTGACAACCCAATAGTGCAAAAGAACACGAACTGACTTAATCTGTAATTATGAATGATCGTCCAACTAGTCCCATCAAGATAATCAGGGCACGAATTCGTGCTAACAGGATTGCTGATGCTGCTTGGAAAACTGCAGTATTTTTTGCAGGATTTTTTCTTATTGGAGTTGGATTAGTTTTATTAGTATTACCAGGACCAGGTTGGGTAATGATTTTTATAGGTCTGTTTACTTTGGCCACCGAATTTACTTGGGCAAGCCGTTTCCTTGCCCCACTTCGACTTAAATTAGAAAAAGCGAAATTAACTGGCAAGAAGCCTATTTGGATTTATTTGTTGTTCTTAGTCGTGACAATTATTGGGGTCGCATCCAGCTGGTGGGTTTGGGTCAATTTCGAGCGCTAGAGCATTGCTTGCAAAACCTCGAATAAATAGCCTCTAAGGGTAGTATCGAATCTGTGAAGAATGCAAAAGTTGATCTCTATTTATGTGGCGTGAAAGGTTATGCCGCTGCTCAAGTCATTGTTAATTCTTATCTAAAGCACATTGGCTCAGTTGTAATTGCTCCCGATACCGGCACAGTTGATGATCCCATCGAAAAGATCTCACAGCTATTTGAATCTAACGGAGTAAAAGTATCCTCAAAAGATCCTGCCAAAGTTTCTGAATTAGCACTTGCCATTGGCTGGAAGAAATTAATCAATTCTAGTTATCAACAAGTTGTTGTCTTGCATGATTCATTACTGCCTAAATATCGCGGTTGGAATCCATTGCTAACAGCGTTAAAAAATGGGGATAGCAGAATTGGCTCAACTGCATTAATTGCTACCAGCGATTTTGATGCCGGTCCAATTATTGCCCAAGAAGCAAAAACAATTAAGTATCCAATGCCTCTGGAAAATGCGATGAGCATAATCAATATGTTGAATGAAAAATTATTAAAGAAGATATTTTCTCAAGTATCTTCCAAGGGTAAAGTTGTTGGTAAACCTCAAAATCATAAATCAGCCACTTACAGCTTGTGGCGAGACGAGAAAGACTTTTATATCGATTGGAATTTACCTGCTGAAATTGTGTTAAGGCATATTCATGCATCTAGTTACCCATATGTGGGCGCACGAAGTGTTTTAAGTGGGGAAGAAGTGCGCATTTTTGACGGCAAAATTAGCAAAGAAAACCCTAGGATTGTTAATAGAACTCCAGGAAAGATTTGGAAGATAACAAATGGTGTTCCTGTGGTGGTTTGTGGTAAAGGTTTAATTGAATTAACCAAGGTAAGTGGCAATAGTGGCAGATCAGTATTACC
>Ga0247840_10003927_pt1 | contig 24306 bp, 18 predicted proteins | sample LaCruzMarch2015__FD_192404 | JGI IMG/M metagenome (GOLD analysis project Ga0247840, IMG submission 192404) | Freshwater microbial communities from meromictic Lake La Cruz, Castile-La Mancha, Spain - LaCruzMarch2015_17m | ecosystem: Environmental > Aquatic > Freshwater > Lake | place: Spain...
ATGCGTGGCAAACTTGCCAAATCATTCACTGTAGTATAAAATTTGGCTTGTTTAAAATTGATTTTTTCGCTATACATAATTTCCTAATTTTTAGTTGGTGCTCAAAGATGAGCCGATGATTAAATTTAACACTGTGCCTGTTAAGCCACTGGCTAATGCCGCTGGAGCACAACTCGCAAAACCACCACTACCGCATGAGTAAAGCTGATTATTTGCCACATAATAAATATTTGCTGCGCTACTCGCATTATCAATTGCCAAACCCGTTACCGAACCTGTTGTAGTGGTAACTTGAGTTGCGCTAGTCGAAGAGGCTGGAATACTCCAAATATTGCTCTGGTCATCCGCAGCTAGGACATAAGCATAATTAGCCGTGGTTTTCATCACATTAACCGTGCCTAGTGTCGTCGTTGGCAACTGTGTAATTGGTACCCACGTTGCGGATGTGCCTGTGCCTGATTCATAATATATCCCACTACCATTTGATCCTGCATACAAAAGACCAGCATAACCTAGCGCGGTAATCGAACCAGAAAACCCTGTTGCTTCGTTGGTACATAACTTAGTTGTAGAGGATGAAATTACGCCAGTACAATTCAAAGCCTGTCCACTTAACGCTAGATATAAGTTTGAAGTGGGGGAAATGGCATACGCATTCGAATTTACCGTACCAGACGGTAAACCAGTATTAGTCCACGTTAAACTTGAATTACTTTCGGTACCATTCCATATATTTCCAGTGGTATAAGCGCTGGCATAAATCCCCGAACTTAAGCTAAATAATAAATTTGAACCAGTCAATAATCCAGAATTTGCCGCAGCTGAAACAGCGCCATTCCCATAACTCCAAATCGAATTATAATTAGATAAGATCAGCTTACCAGTAGCGTATCCCAACGTGCTTGAAAGCAGTGCGTTCCCACTCATATTTGCCGACTCAGCTAACCCTGCATAACTCAACCCATTATTATTCCAAACCCAAAGATTAGCTGTATTATTGAGTATATACAAATTGGTACGCTCATAAATCGTAGTTGAATTCGATGCGGTATGATCACCATTTACAAACAAACTATCATTGACAGTATAATTAATCGTAACATTAATCGGATTAATTGTCGCAACAGGATATGACTCTGCCGAAATGCCTATATAAAAGGTACAATCGGCACCAGGTTGTATTGTTGCAGATGTACAGCCATTGGGATCCATGGAGCTCGCATTAAACATCGGAGAAATGATATTGCTCGCGCCACTAGTTGTCACCGCAATACTGCTAATCGGATTACTCGTGCTATTAATATAATTCTGTCCACCAGGATTATTTTCAATCTTGACCGCCATACAATATGGTGCATTAATCGCACCAGTTGGACAAGTTCCAGCCGTGGTTGAAAGCTGGATATTATTTGCACTATCTTCACCAATTCCCAAGCAACCGACCAAAAACACCGCACAACTCACCAGAGTCAATACCCGTTTAATCATAATCTTTATTCCTGTGTTCCTAATATGTTGTTAATACACTGCCAAAAGCTACACTATTGACAGCACCACCGCTAATTCCCGTGATTGGTGTCCACTTGCTACTCGCAACTGGTGGTGTTGTTGCAGAACCATAGCCCAACGAAATATACGCCAAAGAACTTAAACCGCTAAAATCGGCACTTGTAAATAAATTATTACCATAAGCAACCACACTTGCCAGACTGCTACCATTGTAATTAATGCTCTGTACTGCTACCCCATTGGCTGCACCCAGTAAGGCTTGTCCAGATGACGAGGTTAACGGTGTCAATGTACCTCCAGCTGCGATGCTATTTGAAAACACGCTAGGAACCAGTGGATTAATGATATTCTTAAAACTAACATACATTAATCCAATTGGATCAATACCAATTGGTCCTGCTTGAGTATCAACCGTTGATTCATTTAACATCACACTTGATGTGTCATTATTATTTTGCCATACCGTGCTACCACTCGCCCAATATTGCAAGGTTGCTGATTCAACAGCTAAGGCTTGTGAGTTAAAGGTGTTGGCACTTTCAAACATTGAACTCCATGCACAAGTTGCCCAACTACAGGCTAATAGTGCAGGATTAGTCGACCACGAATTATACGTAGCAAAAAGAGTATTACTTGACGAGCCAGAAACAGGTGTTGATTGAACACCCGCAAAGCTACCACTTCCGGCAGCACCAGCAACATTTGACCACATTGGCGTTGCACTCGATAATCTATACGCCCACACTCCAGCAGTGGTTGCCGCAAAGACATTCCCGAGATTATCGCTACTTAACGCATTAATCTGTACACCACTACCACCAGGAAGACCAATAGGTGCCCACGAGCTACCACCATTAAACACATAAACACTTACCCCATCATAAGCAAAGATGTCGCCATATGCATCACGAGTTAATAATTTTATTGCTTGCCCAGGAAAAGCAACTGGTGTAGATTCCGCAATATTTGCGCTCTCGCCATTATACAAGGCTAGATAATTCCCCACCGAACTAGGTGCAGTAAAATCACCACCCGCATACAAATTAACCCGTTGATTAAATGCAGCGTTAACAAAATAACTATCGTTACCATTAGTATAATTTACTTGTAACTGAAGAGGGTACGTTCCAACTGGGAGCGACTCGCCAACCATCCCTAAATAAAAAGTACATTGTCCGCCACCCTGACTCAACGTATTCACATGTGAACCAATCGTTGTTACGCAATTACTTGGGTCAAATAAAGCAATATTACCCAATTGTTGTACAGGTGCATAAGAATAGGTTGACTGTGGAATCCCTGAAGCATTAAAATCAATCATATTAGCTAAATACGAAACACCTGCAACTGTATAACTTAACTGTAAGCCACCCTGAAACACCTGAACATTATTCGCATTGGTCCCCGTATTGTTATTGGTCAATGTCACTGCCATACAATATGGAGCATTTGCGGGCATCGTCGCATTTAATGGAAATGCGTTAGAATATGACGTAGCAACAGCTTCGTAACCAGGATAGGCACCAGTTACACAACTACTCGGAGTGAGCGTCAAAGTTACATTATTTGGCGTTGGCGAACAAGCACCTAATACTCCAACTACAAGCACGCCAAAGAATAAATTAGTTAATTTTGTTAATTTGAACATCACAGAACCTTAAAATTTATTTAACATTAAAACGGTGCACTTTTTGGAGTGCGTGGGAATGGAATAATATCACGAATATTTTGCACACCTGTAATGTAACTTACCGCTCGTTCTAAGCCCAGGCCAAAACCAGCATGTGGTGCAGTTCCAAAACGACGTAAATCCAAATACCACTCCAGACCAGCAGGCTCAATACCCATTTCCTGCATCCGTGCAACCAACACATCATAGCGCTCTTCACGTTGTGAACCACCAATAATTTCACCAACACCAGGCGCTAAAATATCCATCGCCGCCACGGTTTTGCCATCTTCATTTTGACGCATATAAAAAGCTTTAATATCTTTTGGGTAATCGGTAACGATAGTTGGCTTACCAATCAACTCTTCACACAAGAAACGCTCATGTTCTGATGCCAAATCAACACCCCAATAGAGTGGATTTTCAAAAACTTTACCAGAGGCTTCCAAGCGCTTAATAGCTTCGGTATAACTTAACATTTCAAAATTATCATTTACCATACCTTCTAGACGTGGCAAAACATTTTTATCAATAAATTGGCTAAAGAAACCCATATCATCGCTATTTTTATTCAACACGGTTTTAAACACATGTTTCAACATCCCTTGTGCTAACGCTGCATCATCCATTAAATTTGCAAACGCAATCTCGGGTTCAACCATCCAAAATTCAGCCAAATGACGAGTTGTGTTGGAATTCTCGGCACGGAAAGCTGGTCCAAAGGTGTAAACTTTAGATAAACCCATGCAATAAGTTTCAACATTTAATTGCCCTGAAACGGTCAAATATGACTCACGTCCAAAGAAATCCTGTTTAAAATCAACCTTACCGTGAGCATCACGAGGCGGATTAGCCAAGTCGAGTGTAGTAACTTTAAATAATTCACCCGCACCCTCACAATCTGAAGCCGTAATTAACGGTGTATGCACCCAATTAAAACCATTCGTTTGTAAATAATCATGAATAGCGGTTGAAACGGTATTTCGTACGCGCATCACCGATGACATTAAATTAGTCCGAATCCGTAAGTGCGCATGCTCACGTAAATACTCAACAGTATGCCGTTTTGGCGAAACTGGATAGGTATCTGGATTTTCTACAAAGCCAGTTACTTCAATCTGAGTAGCTTGAATTTCAAATTTTTGTCCACCACCCAGTGACTCCACTAATTTACCCACGGCAATCACCGCACAATCTTTAGTTAAATTCAAAATTTCTGAAGTATAATTAGACAAATTAGCCTCGGCGACCACCTGAATAGCATCGAAGCATGAACCATCACTGATACTCACAAACGATAATCCCGCTTTTGAATCACGGCGATTACGCACCCAACCACGTACGGTTACTTCACTACCAACTGCAACTGCAGCATTTAAAATTTGCTTTACTGAATAAACTGCCATTTCAACCTCTTGTTATATTTAAATTATTGCTCGTAAATATTTATGCCAAGCTAATATGATATTTATATTTTTTAATAATTGTAACTACTTAACTAAATCCTAGCCAAATTAGACTTAAACAATTAAGCTTAAATTTATCGCCTATTTGCTAACTAACTTAGTCACAGTTTTAAGAATAAAATAATTAAATCCTTAGATTATACCGCAATCCAGACCAATTAGAAAAGCTTTAGTACTTTACTCCGTCAAAAATAACCCCACATCAGCCAAAATTAGTTAACTAACTCCAACTCTCGGCGTACAAATGGCAACATAAATTTAATCCCGTAAGGATGATCGACTTGCATATCACTAAACGGAATTAAACCTTTGACCATAAAATCTTGATTAGGGATTAGCATCAACTTAACCGCGGGTGAACCTTGCGCCGCCATCGCTAAATACGCCGCTTCAGAATTCAGCCGTGGTACTACTGAATCATATTCAAACGCCAATAAAGTTACTGGAGTTTTAGAATACCAATTGTAAATGTCGGCTTGAGTAAATTGCCGAATAAAGCTATCATCTTTACGCATATTTTCACTCGCAATCAACCATAATGAATTTTCATTATAACCGTAACCAGATGCGGTAGCTTGTTGAAATAGAATGTTATACATTTGACCATCGCTATGCGCTACTGATTCCAAAAACTGGGTTGCATTTAAATGTTGGTCATGCGTAACACATTTATCACACTGCATAAAATTTGCATTATAGAGTGCACTTTCTGCAAAATGTGGAGTTTGCGAATAACTTAGTGCGGCATTAACACTTGCGGCATAAAAGCCTGGCTTAGAGACCGCGCTCACCCAATAGTTTTCCACATTATATGGTTCAGCTCTATCATCTGTCACATTTGAAAACATAAAAGGATACATCACCTTGGAAATATTATACGCCCCAACGACAGGAATGGTTTTCTTTAATTTTAAATTATGCCGAATTAGAAAATTACTCTCTTGTAAAATCTTACTTGCCCATAAAGCATAGCCACCGCCTTCAGAATAACCCGAAAAAAACACAGAAATTGGTGTTGTCGCAAAATTTGCCGCTTTAAAACTGGCGGAGCGTAAATAAGCCTGCAACATATAAATACCACTCAGTGCATTAACTTCGGAAAAGTTTACATACGGATGAACATTTGACTCATCACTCCCAAATCCCAAATAATCAGGAGCCAACACAACGTAACCTGCACTAACTAAACTACTGGCTAACAGCGGACTCAGTAAAAAATTATCACGATTAAAGTTAGACGGAATATTACGTTTATCCAAAACGGTGTAATGATAAAAAAGAATAATTCCTTTAATTGGCGTAGTTTGCTTGGGAACCAACAGCGCACCAGAGACTTGATGACTTAATCCATCTGCGCCCAGCGTTGAATAAATCATTTTAGAGCCAATTACGCTCTCAATATCCGCATTAAATAATTGCGCTGAAGACTCCAAGCGCAAGTCAGCATAATTCTGTAGATTATCCAAATTTTTGCGACAACTCTTGGCATAAATCTGGTCACAAACAAAATTGCGATAATAATTGTACAACCCACGCACCGAATAAGTTTGCACCACCGATTCAGAAATTAAAGCCCCATAACTTTCGCTAAGACTAATTTTCGGGTATTCACGCGACTCAATTAAGGGTTGATAATAACTTGCATAATCATGATTCAAAAAAGTTACCGCCGCAAATACATTACCAGTCCAGAAACTTAGCAGCACTAGAAATATTTTCTTCATTGGGATTTTCTACATTCTCAATTTAAGTTTTGCAGATATTTTCCTGCAAGATTAACCAACACAATCGCAAGCGGTCAATTAAAAGCCAAGAAAATAGATTAAGAAAGGCTACCTAAATAGATAGCCTAACCTTAGTTTAAACTAGTTTGATTATGCGCGACTAGTTAACAACGTTACCGCTGGCAATTCTTTACCTTCCAAGAATTCAAGTAACGCACCGCCTGCAGTCGAAACATAGCTAATTTTATCAAAAATTTGGAATTTATTGATTGCCGCAATGGTATCACCGCCTCCAGCTAAACTAAAGCCCTTCGAATTAGCAATCGCATTCGCAACAACTTTAGTTCCATTCGCAAATTGATCAAATTCAAATACTCCAACTGGACCATTCCAAATAATTGTACCCGCAGTCTCAAGCACTTGCGCTAATTCAAGCGCAAATTGACTACCGATATCCAAAATCATTTCATTGTCTTGTACATCAGCTAGAGCTTTTTCAGTCGCTGTAGCAGTTGGGCTAAATTCGGTGGCAACTACTACGTCTTGTGGCAATGGCACCATTGCACCACGTGCAGTCATTTTGTCCATAACTTTTTTGGCTTCAGCAACTAAATCTGCTTCAGCTAATGACGCACCAATTTTGGCACCTTGCGCTAATAAAAAGGTATTTAGAATCCCACCGCCAACAATTAACACATCAACTTTGTCAGCCAAATTATCTAAAATAGTTAATTTAGTTGAAACTTTCGACCCAGCCACTACAGCAACTACTGGTTTAGCCGGAGTTGCCACGGCTTTTGCCAATGACTCTAATTCTTTTGACATTAATAAACCAGCACAAACTTCGTTAGCATTTTTACCAACCGCATTAGTTGAAGCTTCAGCACGATGTGCCGTAGCAAAAGCATCATAACAAAACACATCACACAACGCGGCATACTGTTTGCCTAATTCATCAACATTTTTCTTTTCACCTTTATTGCAACGTACATTCTCAAGCATTACAATATTGCTGGCTGGAAATTTAACCCCGTTCGCTTGCCAATCAGCGACTACAGGCACTTCAACGCCTAATAACTGCCCCAAATAATCTGCCACTGGTTTAACGTGGTCAGCATCGGCAACGGTTCCTTCGGTAGGACGACCCAAATGAGTTGCAACAATAACTTGTGCACCATTATCTAACGCATATTTAATCGTAGTTAAACCAGCTCGAATACGCGTATCATCACCAATCACGCCATCTTTAAATGGTACATTCATATCGGTACGAATGAAAACTTTTTTGCCAGTTAATAATAAATCGGTAATTTTTTTAAATTGCATTCTTGTCTCGCTTATAAAAATTAATTAAATAAAATCTTCAACTGATAACACAGGATTGAAACCAACGCCACTGATTAAACCATGGCTACAGCGCGTTTTACGCTCCAAAATCATACATCTAAGTTAACCAAATCACATTGGGTTACACCAATAATTGGGTTTATCTTTGCTTTTATATACCATTGAACGATGAAATTATCCAGCACAACATAAAATTGCGTGGTAAAATTTATCCACGAAATATCTCCTTTACTGGAAATAGTTCGAATATGGCAATCTCTCAAGAGATATTTTACCGTATTAGCAAAATTTTAGCAATAACCATATTATTTTTAAGTAAATACCAGATGCATAAAATAGTTTTAGCCTCAAATAATGCAGGGAAAATTCGTGAATTTCAACAAATTTTTGCCGCATTAAATATTGAAATTGTGTCCCAAGCCAGTTTAAACGTTCCTGAAATCGATGAACCATTTAATACTTTCGTCGAAAACTCCCTCCATAAAGCCCGCCATTGTGCTAAATTTACTGGACTACCAGCACTCGCCGATGACTCTGGACTGTGTGTAAATGTTCTGAATGGAGCGCCGGGAATTTATTCGGCACGTTATGCGGGTGAGCCCAAATCAGATCTGGCTAATCTGAATAAATTACTCAATGTCATGAGCGCAGAAACACAGCGCAGTGCTTATTTTTATTGTTCGCTGGTTTTCGTACGTAATCCCAACGATCCGCAACCAATAATTGCCGAGGGAATCTTCAATGGTGAAATTGCGCATCAAGCACGTGGAACTAATGGACATGGCTATGACCCAGTTTTTTATGTTCCAGAACATAATGCCAGCGTTGCCGAACTCGATGAAGATATCAAAAATAAAATTAGCCATCGTGGCAAAGCTATTACTCAATTAATCACTAAACTAACTAATGCTAAATTAATTTAAAAGGAACTCATCTATGCAACATGATCCAGATTTTGAAATTCTAGTTAATGAAATTCGCCCACAAATTAAAGAACTTAGCGTAACTCAAGTTCAACAAAAATTTGCGACGGGTGAAAAATTTATTTTTATCGATGTCCGTGAAGATAACGAATGGGATGCGGGACGAATTCCTAATTCAATTCATATTGGGCGCGGCGTTCTAGAGCGTGATATTGCGGCAAATGTCGCTGATAAAAGCGCTGAAATAGTCCTCTATTGTGGTGGTGGCTTTCGCTCCGCATTAGCCGCATATAATCTGCAAAAAATGGGCTATCGCAATGTTAGCTCAATGGATGGCGGAATTCGCGAATGGAAAGAGCGTTCGCTACCAATTCAAAAGTAACCACTAAAACAGTTCATTCGGACTGTTTTTTATTTGGCTAATACCCTTTATCAGCTCCATAAATAGTACTCACAATCGTATAAAAATTACAACCATTTTGACACATCATGGCCCTCGACGTTATTTTAAACTCAGCAACTAAAAACAAATTTTATTAATAACTATTACCTGATAACTGAGCCAATGCAACTTATTTAGAAAAAAATTATACTATGCTATAATAGCTGATTAAATTAATCATGGAATAACTCAATGAATTACCCAACTCCTGACTTTGAAAAAAAGATCATTTTACCCCACGAAATACCCGCTAAATTAGCACACTTAAAAGCCACTACCCCTTTAGTTTTTACCAATGGTTGTTTTGATATCCTTCATCGTGGACATGTTACCTATTTAGCCCAAGCGCGCGCCTTAGGTGCTAGCATGATAGTTGCTCTTAATAGCGATGCTTCGGTAAAGCGTCAAGGCAAAGGAGAGGACCGCCCGATTAACTCGCAAGAGAATCGTTTAGCGGTAATGGCGAGCTTAGAATCAGTGGATTTTGTAACTTATTTCGATGAAGATACACCCTTAAATTTAATTTTACAAATCATGCCAAATATCTTGGTTAAAGGCGGTGATTGGAGTATTGACAAGATTGTGGGTAGCAGCGAAGTAATTGCCAATGGTGGTGCAGTTCATTCCATCCCATTTTTATTTGCAACCTCAACCACTAAATTAGTTACCCAGATTCGCAACAATGGAAATTAAACTCTTACAACTGCTGAGCCAGCACAACGCGCTTTCAATTGGTCAACTCAGCCAAGCTTTAGAACTAAATACCTTGCAAACTTTGGCAATAATTGCACGGATTAACAAACTTAAAGCAGGCTCGGTAATCAGCCACGGCAGTAATTACACGCTCAGTTATCCGCTAAACTGGCTCAATCAAAACAAAATTGAAGAGCTACTGCAAGCGCAAAAACTGGATTATCAGGTGCATTTGCTCAGTCAAACTGACTCAACCAACAGTTATACGCTCAAACACATTAACCAATTAGCCAATAAAACGATTGTTAGCTGTGATTGGCAATATGCTGGACGTGGACGCTTTGGACGCCATTGGCTCAGTAGCATTGCGCATGATTTAACCGTCTCGATTATTTATGATTTTCCCGCAGATTTTAATTTACAGCTCTTGCCGCTCCTTTGTGCGGTCGCCGTAAATCGCCTTCTGAAAAACTATCGCATTAGCAATCAAATTAAATGGCCAAATGATATTTACCAAGCCAATAGCAAATTAAAAATCAGTGGAATTTTAGTTGAAAATATTTTCCGCGATCAAATCAATCATAGCGTCATTGGGATTGGGATTGACAATCTTGCCAATTGGGAACGCAATCAACTGTTAGTCGATTTAGTAGCCAGCCTTGATAACTTAATTAATGAGTTTAAATTATTCGGTTTTGCCCTACTTCGGCGCGAATGGTTAGACAATTGTTTACACCTTAAACATAACGTTAAAATTCTGCAACATGGCGAAATAATTGCACGTGGCATCCATAGCGACATTGGTGAACACGGTGAGTTAATTGTTCAAACTGCGACAGGCACTCAAAAATTCTCTAGCTCCGCAATAAGTTTGCGTTTAGATTAAATTAACTTCGGCTTAATTAAATTGGAATTAATATGAATGATATTTTAATCACCTATCACAATCGCCTAAATGAGCAAAAAAAACTGTTTCTAAATAAGTTAACGCAATTACTCAGCGAGCAAGGCTTCAATATCATTACCAGCTCATCGCTCAATGATAGCATTTCCACCTTAAAACACAACGCCAGAATTGTTAGTTATATCGTTGATTGGGAATCAAATAATCTCTCCGAATTAGAAGAACTCGCAGGAATTAACCCTGATTTACCAATTTTTCTAATTAACACCAATCATAATGAATTAGATCTCGAATTATCCAATTTTAAATTAAATCTAGATTTTCTACAATACGATCAGCACTTAATTAGTGAAGATACCAAACGCATTGCCAGCGCAATTACCAGCTATTTAAATGTAATTACGCCAACTTTCACCAAAGAGTTAATGCGCTACGTTAATTCCAATAAATATACTTTTTGTACCCCTGGACATATGGGTGGCACGGCATTTACACGCTCCCCCGTGGGTGCATATTTCCATGATTTTTTTGGTGCCAATACCTTTAAAGCCGATATTTCAATTTCGGTACCAGAACTAGGTAGCTTATTAGATCACACGGGTTTACATAAAGAAGCCGAAGAATTTATCGCAGAAACCTTTAATTCAGATCATTCATACATTGTGACCAATGGAACATCAACCGCCAATAAAATGGTTGGTTTATACTCGGCTGGTGAGGGCGACACGATTTTAGTTGATCGTAACTGCCATAAATCCATTTGCCATTTCATGATGATGACCGATGTCGTGCCAATTTACCTCCGTCCGACCCGCAATGCTTACGGAATTTTGGGTGGAATCCCGCAAAGTGAATTTACCTCGGCATCCATTCAAGCTAAAATCGATGCATCCAGTATTTATGCCGAATGGCCCAGCTATGCCGTTATCACCAATTCAACTTATGATGGCTTACTCTATAACACCGAATATATCAAACGCACGCTGAAAGTTAACAAACTTCATTTTGACAGTGCGTGGGTTCCCTATACTAATTTTCACCCGATTTACAAGGGTAAGTATGGAATGTGTAACAGTGCACTTGGCGAACAAATTATCTTTGAGACCCATTCAACCCATAAATTACTCGCGGCATTCTCACAAGCGTCAATGATCCATATCAAAGGTAAAATTGATAAAGATGTAATGGATGAATGTTATATGATGCACACCTCCACTAGCCCGCTTTATCAAATTACCGCGAGTTGTGAAATTGCGGCCGCCATGATGCGTGGTGAACGTGGTTATCATCTGATAAATCGTGCAGTCAAACGCGGCACTAATTTTCGCAAAGAAATAAAAAAACTTCGTGCAACAGCTCGCGATTGGTACTTTGATGTTTGGCAGCCTGATGAAATTCACGAAGCAGAGTGTTGGGAATTAAAACCTAATGAAAATTGGCATGGGTTTAAAAATCAAGACGCCAATCATATTTATTTAGACCCGATGAAAGTAACTTTACTCACCCCAGGCATCGAAAATAATCAATTGGTCGAATTTGGCATTCCTGCCGAAATAGTCAGCATGTTTCTTGATTTACACGGCGTAATTGTTGAAAAAACTGGTCCATACAGCCTGCTGTTCCTATTTAGTATTGGGATTAGCCGCCCAAAATCAATGAAGTTGCTCACCATTTTGAATGATTTCAAAGCCGCTTTTGATGCTAATTTATCCGTGCGCGAAATGTTACCGAATTTATATCAAGAATATCCGCAATTTTACCGCAAAATGCGGATTCAAGAATTAGCCAGCCGTATTCATAACCTGATGAAAGAATATGATTTGCCAACCATGATGTATCATGCCTTTGACTGTTTACCCGAAATCTCCATGACCCCACATCAAGCCTTTCAAAAGCTAATTAAAGGCAAAGCTAAATTCATTAAACTGAGTGAATTAGAAGGACACACCAGTGCTGTAATGGTGCTGCCTTATCCACCAGGTGTGCCACTAATTATGCCTGGTGAGCGCATTACCAGCTCATCGCGCAAAGTCCTAGATTATTTGATTATGTTGGAGAAAATTGGACGGGAAGTACCTGGTTTTGAAACTGACATTCATGGTGTTGAAATTGATGAAGATGGTGATTTAAGCATTAAGGTCTTGGATTAATTGAATCTACTAAGCTAATAACTATTTTTAAGATGCCGCCTTGTTTGGCTTTCAACAATTAAATAGCGCCGTAAACTGAATCAGCTATACACAGAAAAGCAGTGATGCTTACCACAGAGTTAAAATCATCACCCTGCGACTTAACATACCTTTCTCATAGATAAAATACAATAAGTGGCTAAAGAATCAAGGCATTTTAAAGACTTGATAACCTAACCACTAATCACTTAAACTAAGATAGCTCAACTGAATCAGTAATAGTGTATACTACTCCTTACAAATCCTCCATGAGCTTTCGGTAATGTCACATTTAGCATAAGACCTTGATGAATATGGAGGATTAACCACACTTGTCTTATACGTAGAAGTACTATTTAATACTTTGGCTTGAGCTGCAAATTTTAATACTCCAGTATAACTTAATATTGTTGGTTGATAACGTATAACCAAAGAACAAGATGAATTAGGCGCCAACGTTATTGATTGAGATGTTCCTTTTAGCAAACATGTTGAACGATATAAATCAAACTCAAACTCATTACTTGGGAAATTTTCTACCACATTAATTGACTCTAACTGAAAATTAGACTTATTAGTAAATAGGAACCCAGATAAACCGAACTGATTACCAGGAATATTTTCTAATGTGTTATTCCAGGTAATGCTTGACGCAGGCAATGATTCTAATTTAACCAAAACCGCATTAGCATTAGTAATATTCCATAAATCTGCGTACGGATACGTAGATGACGCGCCACCAAATAACCAGATAGAATCAGAGTTTTTATCATAAACAACTCCAGGACTAATTCGCGACCCCATCGAGGCAGCGCTGTCAGGAACGCCCATCGTTGCATTATAAATAACCTGTTGATTAGTTTCCAAACTACCACCCATCAACGCCCATTTTTTACTAATTGGATTATAACGCCAAATATCAGTTAAAACCCCATTTACATTCGATGGATCATTATCACCATCAATTAACCAAAAATTACCACTAGCATCAGTCCATGAGCTTGCATAATAACGTGCACCAGGATTATAGCTAGCATTTTCAACACCAAAGTCTCCAGCTACACTAGCCTGACCAGTCGTTTGACTACCGCCAACCCAAGTCCATTTCAACGTAGTCGGATTAAATTTCCATAACGCATTTTGCGGATATGCGGTTGATTGTTTAGCACTATAGGTTGTTCCACCAAATATCCACGCATTACCGTTAGCGTCAGTCCAAGCAACAGAACCAAGTAAACCAGGTGGTGTATTGGCCGCAGCTTCAACATTTAAAGAACCAAAAATAGCAGCGGTACCACCAGATTTAGTTTGCGGACTTGCCGTAGCAACAGGCGACATCAAAGCCCATTTGTTAGTGCTTGTATTAAAGCGCCAAACATCACTACGATAATATTCAACTTTATTTATTGGGTTATATGAATCACCACCAAATAACCACAAATTACCTGATTCATCAGACCAATATGTACCACCAAACCTAGCACCAGGAGTGTAACTTGCAGATTCAACACCAACGGTTGTTCCGTACACTGATTGTTGTCCAACTTGATTAGAACCAGCAACCCAAACCCACTGCTGAGTAGCTAAATCAAATTTCCATAAATCGTTAAATAATTGAGTTTTATTATCTTGCCCACTACCACCAAATAACCAGAAGTTACCTGATTTATCCGTCCATGAATATGATCCATAACGAGCACCTGGCGTATTGTCTGCTGATGGCGTATTTTTCACACCGTAAACACCATCTTGATTATTCTGATTTGAACCAGCTACCCAATCCCAGGTTTGAGTTTTTGGATCGTAATTCCATAAATCATTATATAAATTGGCATTTTGCGCTGATGAACTCGTACCACCAAAAACCCACACCAAACCACTAGCGTCTCGCCACATCGTAGAATTACTACGCGAACCTGGCATTACATCATGACTACGCTGCCCTTTAGCTCCATAAACGCCTTGAAAATTAGTCTTTGAACTTCCGCCAACCCAGGTGGAATTCAACAAAGACAGCGTCGCGCTAGGCTCTAATTGATTATGCGGCCCAGAAGATTGATTAACAACATCAGTAGTAGTACCGCCACTATTACAGGCAGTCAATAGACTAACTAACGGTAAAAATAAATATAATATCTTTTTAATTTTATGTTCCCCTAACTTTTATTTTTATATGCTAAAATCATATGTTGCATATGATGTGTATTTTTTGCGGACGATATTATAACATAAAAGCATACAACTAACGGCTCTATCTTAGCAAACTTCACTTCATGGGGATTTACTACAACTCTATAAACCAGCAATGGTCTGAAAATACTGATGATTGGTGCGCATAACAAATATATTGCTATACTAATATTTTGCCATCTTCAATATAAAATCACGATATTGAAGAACATTTTCCTCTCAAAAATAACTTTTAATTTAACAACTCAACACCGCAAATTAAGCCAGCTTGGCGCACGCTGCTACCCAACACCTGGCGCAATTTGCGAACTTCTTTCAGCAATTTATTTTTTAAATAATACAGCGAACATAATTATTATCTTTAGACAAAATTAGTCACTGCCGATCATCTTCAAGCTGAAGTTTATTTTCACAAGCGGATTTAAATTCAGGATGAGTGTGCATTAGTTCTTGGCGGCGCCGTGCAGCACGCTTTAAACCACGACCAAGAGCAAAACCAGCAATTGGGGATTTACGGCGCGCAGGCTTCGCTACTTCATTAACGCATAAATTGCTTAATTTCAGTCACCACGCGCAAGATATCACTATGTGAGACATCCAAATGAGTTGCTAAGCGAATTAAACCAGCTTTGTTGGCGGCTTTAGGCCAAATAATCCCGTGCTGAAATAATGCTTCACGCAGCTCAGCATAGCGTTGTGCAACTTTAATAAATAGCATATTGGTATTAACTGCAACTAATTCAATACCGTCAATTTGTGCTAACTCGGTTGCAAGCAGCTGTGCATTGGCATGATCATCAGCTAAGCGCTCAATATTATTATCTAAGGCATATAAACCAGCTGCCGCTACTATTCCAGCTTGGCGCATTCCACCGCCCAACATTTTGCGCCATTTGCGGGCTTCTTTAATTAGCTCACGCGAACCACAGAGTACCGACCCCATAGGAGTTCCTAAACCTTTAGACAAACAAATTGACAGCGAATCAAAATTACGGCTAATTTTATCTAAACTGACATTGGATGCCACCACCGCATTAAATACTCGCGCACCATCAAGATGACTGGCTAAATTATTTTCTCGACAAAATGATGGAATCGACTGTAAATACTCCAGCGGCAAAACTTTACCCCCAGTGGTGTTTTCTAAACAAAGTAATTTGGTGCGCGCATGATGCACATCATCGGGTTTGATCGCTAGATAGACTTTGTTTAAATCCAGGCTACCATCCGCTTCAAAATCCAAAGGTTGTGGCTGAATACTGCCAAGAACTGCAGCGCCACCGCCCTCCCACATATAGGTATGTGCAGATTGACCAACGATATATTCATCGCCACGTCCACAATGTGCCAACAACCCCAATAAATTACTTTGTGTACCAGTTGGTGCAAATACTGCCGCCGCCATTCCGCTCATTCCAGCGAGCCGTTCTTCCAAAGCTTTAACGGTTGGATCTTCGCCAAATACATCATCACCAACTTGAGCACGCATCATCGCTTCCAGCATACCATGACTAGGTTTAGTTACAGTATCACTACGTAAATCAATCACTTGCATAGAATCACCTAACATAAATCAATTAAACCAGAAAAACTAATTGCTTATTATGGATAAACGGCAATCGGTTTCAAATTTAAATCATTAACAATTCCAGGTCCATGCGGTGATAAATGAATATTTGAACTTAAATCAGTGCCTGCAACCATGCCTTTATAATGTTTACCATCTTTCCATTCATCAACTTTGGAAACATCATAAACTTTGCCATTTAATGCAACATATGCTTTATGACCATTTTTACCATCATTGGCTTTCAACTGTGCGGCAGTCATATGTGGCAATGCAGCTTCCGCAGCAAATCCAAGACTAGAAAAACACACTAATCCAGCCAAACTTAATATTTTAAACCCTTTTTTCATCCGAACACTCCTTTAAAAATAAATTTAATCCACAAACTCTCAATTAATAAAACAACTACTCCACAAGTGAACACTCACTCTAAAAATAGCACGCACCACAACTTACAACCAATTGGACAATAATTTAGCATCATTTAAGGCTAATTCAAAAATCTTGACAGCACAACTTGAGAGCTCAAGATTCAAGGTTAATAAGCGTTCTTGACGAAAAAGTGTTAACTCAATTGATTCACCATTTTGAATAAACCCTAATTGCTTCTCCACATTGCTTAGTTTAACTTTATTCAGCGCAATAATCAAATCATTTGCGGCTAAACCAGCGCGTTCGGCTGGAGTGTCAACATACACATTTTTAACTACATAACCGAGTGCCTGCTTATCTAATTTTGCGCCAAAATCACCCAACACTGGCGACACAGCAGCGGAGGAATTTAGATTAAATTTACCGCTATCTTGATGATTTTTCGCCAAACGCGTCGTTAAATATAAACCAAACTGAGCCAATAATTCCGCATATGGCAACATCTCCGTAGTCTCAGTTGCCTGTTGAATAAACTCAGCTAAATCTACGCCAGTTGCAGCTTGAATTAAAGCTGGAAACTCATCTTCGGCAACTCCAATTGGATTAACTTGCCAAAGCTTAAATAAATGCAACATCACGCTATCTAAGCTAAATTGCGACTTAGAGCGCAATAACAAATCAAAACACAGTGCAACTAAAGAACCTTTGACATAGTAACTGACAATGCTATTTGGGCTATTTTCATCTTGACGATAATATTTAACCCAGCTAGTTAAACTGCTATTAGCAACACTTTGCTGCGTAACCCCAGCAAATTTATATACATTATTTAAATTCTCAACAATAATATTTAAGTATTGAGCTTGATCAATTATACCAGTACGGTACAACACTAAATCATCATAATACGAAGTTACGCCCTCAAACCACCAAAGTAATTTAGTGTAGTTTTCTTGGTGAACATTATAAGGTGTAAACGCTTGTGGTTTAATCCGTTTAACATTCCAAGTATGAAAAAATTCGTGGCTAATTAGTCCCATTAATTTAATATAATCCACATCATTACTGCGATTTAAATTGGGTAGCGCGTGCGCTGGAGCCATCAGTAGCGTTGAATTACGATGCTCTAATCCCGTTAAAATTTCACCCGATAAATTCAATATAAACGTGTAATCCTGATACGGAGCTACGCCACCAAATAAATTAATTTGATACTCACAAACCTTATGCATATCGGCTAAAATTCGCGCTTCATCAAAAGGCAAGATCGTCCCAGATAAAATTAAATAATGTGATACTCCAGCGACTTTGAATTCTAAGCGTTTAAACTGACCTAATTCAAATGGCATATCCAAAAGTTCATCATAATCTTGTGCCACAAATGTATTAGCGCTAGTTGAATTTAGACCACAGGCGACACTCCAATTCAGTGGCAAATCAATTAAACTAACTTTATGCTGACTAGTTTCACAACCGACTACCGCCAAACATAAACTACTTGGGTTAAAATAACCACGGGTATGATCGAGAAAAGCAGTGCGAATTCCATATTCATAGGCATACACCGTATAATTCACGCTAATACTCAGCCCAACTTCTAAATCTGAAATTAGCCAAGTATTTTTATTAATTTGCTCACTGCTTAACGCGATTTGCGCTTGACTGACACTCAGTGCAATGATATTTTTACTAAATTCACGCACCATATAGCTGCCTGGAATCCACGTTGGTAAACTTAACTCTTGGTGTGCTGAAGTTGCAATAAAACTCAATTGCACTTGATAAAGATGCTTTTGTGGACTAGGCGTAATTTGATAACTAATTGCCATAATTTAATTCCCTTAAATGGTAAATTTAATAACTCAAAGTAAGACTAACATTAGCTTGCACATTTTCTTGATTCGCTTCAATCGAGGTAGCTGGTGCTGGCGAATTGGCGCTATCAGCGCGCATCAGAGCATAACGTGGCGTAGGGTTCGGAGTTGGATTTGAATTTTGGATATTAATTTGCTTAATGCCTGTTGCTTTAAGATTTAGCGCAGCTAATGACGCATCGGCTTGTTGTTTAGCATCTAGTGTGGCTAATTTGATTGCTTCTAATTCGGCTTTGGCGCGTTCGGTTGAACTAGCGGATAAAACTGGATTATTGACATTAGTTACACCATTATCCATCGCGGTATCAATAATTTTACCCGCATCACTGATTTTTGCTTTTACTTGCAGCGCATAACTCGCTGAATAACCAGTTATTTTAGAGGTATTATTTGCATATGACCATGTTGGTGCAACATTCACCGCCACAGTTTCAATGCTAATTGGATTGGCTGCCTTTAAGGCTTTGATTAAACCATCAGCTTGAGTACGCACTTCAAGCTGGGCCTCTTTCGCAGTTTTAGCCGTTTGATTAATCGCTAATTGAAATGTTGCCTGCGTTTGTGGAATTAGCACTTCACCATTGCCACTTGCGGTGATTGTTCGCTCTACTAAATTAGTTGCCGAGGCTAACGGTAACCATGCCAAATTTAAGAGTAGCACACCAAATACTTTACGCGCCGTCACTTTCATTATTATCTCCCTAAGAATTATTTGCAGCACTAATTATAACTATACAAAAAAATAAGGGTACATAAAATCGTGTCACGATCTATTTACCCTTATTTATAACGCTAAACGCAGCTAAATTTAGTGCAGCGCTTCCTGAATGGCAACCGCAACCGCAACAGTTGCTCCAACCATAGGATTATTCCCCATACCAATAAAGCCCATCATTTCCACGTGAGCAGGTACAGATGAAGAACCCGCAAATTGAGCATCCGCGTGCATCCGTCCCATAGTATCAGTCATGCCATATGAAGCAGGGCCAGCACCCATATTATCAGGATGAAGTGTACGACCAGTTCCACCACCTGACGCAACTGAAAAATAAGCCTTACCTAACAATTGACGTTCTTTTTTATAAGTTCCCGCAACAGGATGTTGGAAACGCGTTGGATTAGTTGAGTTACCCGTAATTGATGCATCAACACCTTCATTATGCATAATCGCCACGCCTTCACGCACATCATCAGCACCAAAACAGCGCACTTGAGAACGTTCGGTTTTAGAATAAGCTTTTTCTTGCACAATTTTCAAATCGCTACTATAGTAATCAAATTGCGTTTGAACATAAGTAAATCCGTTAATCCGCGAAATAATTTGCGCGGCATCTTTACCAAGACCATTTAAAATCACGCGTAATGGCAACGTCCGCACTTTATTCGCTGAACGTACAATTCCAATCGCACCCTCAGCAGCAGCAAATGACTCATGTCCAGCTAAAAAAGCGAAACATTGGGTCTCTTCACTCAATAACATTGAGGCCAAATTACCATGTCCAATTCCAACTTTGCGATCTTCAGCAACAGAACCAGCGATACAAAATGCTTGTAAACCTTCACCAATTGCTTTAGCCGCTTCAACTGCAGAAGTAGCACCTTTTTTCAACGCAATTGCAGCGCCCAAAACATATGCCCATTTAGCATTTTCAAAACAAATTGGCTGAATTTTTTCAGCAAGTTCATAGGGGTCAAATCCTTGATTTGTACACATTTGGCGTGCTTCTTCTAATGAAGCAATTTGGTATTGTGCCAATACAGAATTAATTTTGGCAATTCTGCGATCATAACTTTCAAATAATTGCATGTTGTTTCTCTCTTAAAATTATTCTGCACGCGGATCAACAAAGCGCACGGCTTCATTAAAACGACCATAACTACCAGTAGCTTTTTTTATGGCTTCATTTGCATCGGTGCCTTTTTTAACCATTTCCATCATGCGACCAAGATGAACGAATTCATAACCGATAATTTCACTACCATCATCAAGCGCCAAACGAGTTACATAACCCTCAGCTAGCTCCATATAACGTGGTCCTTTGGCAATAGTTCCATACATCGTACCAATTTGACTACGTAAGCCTTTGCCTAAATCTTCTAAACCAGCCCCAATTGGCAAGCCACCTTCAGAGAACGCAGTTTGTGAACGACCGTATGAAATTTGCAAGAATAATTCACGCATTGCAGTATTAATTGCATCGCAGACTAAATCGGTATTAAGTGCTTCGTAAATGGTTTTACCTGGTAAAATTTCCGCTGCCATCGCTGCAGAATGAGTCATACCTGAACAACCGATAGTTTCAATCAGAGCTTCTTGAATAATTCCATCTTTAATGTTTAACGTTAACTTAGTTGCACCTTGTTGTGGCGCACACCAGCCAACACCATGAGTTAAACCTGAGATATCTTTAATTTCACGAACTTGAGTCCATTTTCCCTCTTGAGGAATTGGCGATGGACCATGATTTGCACCTTTTGCAATGCAAGTCATATGTTCTACTTCATGCGAATATTGCATAGTTTTCTCCAAATTAGTTATTAAATATAGGTAATCTTGTATGGATAACTTAATCCAAAATAAATAAAACATTATTATTTACAATGCGAAATTATACCATACTTGATGAGGTTATAACATATAAAACCAGTAATAAGAATAAAGACCCACGAAGTAAAACTGTTACTTCACGTCAATAAAATCCAAGCGACACAAAATCGTACTCAATTAAGACTATCTTACTAATTTGTTAGGCTTTTATGGTGCATGGCACAACACAAGATTAAGCTTATCTAACAATAATGATGTTAAAATTAATCTGAAAATCTTTGAAAGGAATCTAAGCGATGTCACGAGTTACCAAGAATAAAATTGTCGATATTCAAACCGCCTTGGATGCAATTCCCGATGGTGCAACGGTTGCCACTGGAGGTTTTGTCAGTACCGCGATTCCTGAATATATTTATATCGAATTAGCCAAACGTTATGCACAACAGCAACACCCGCGAGATTTGACTCTAGTCTATGCTGCTGGACAAGGCGATGGTAAATCACGCGGTTTAAATCATCTTGCAGCGGATGGCTTAGTTAGCAAAATTATTGGTGGTCACTATGGCTTAGTTCCCAAACTAGGCGCTCAAGTTATTGCTGGCAAAATTCAAGGCTATAACTTACCGCAGGGAATTATTACCCATTTATTTCGCAATATCGCGAGTAAAAAGCCGCTAATCATTAGCAAAGTTGGTTTAGGCACTTTTGTTGATCCTGATTACGGCGGAGGTAAACTCAATGACATTACCACCGAAGATTTAGTTGGAAAATTCACACTTGATGGTGAAGACTATTTATCCTATAAAACCTTTCCAATCAATGTGGCAATCTTACGTGGCTCGGTTGCCGACTCGGATGGTAATGTTTCGCTCAAGCGCGAGGCTCTGATCACTGAAACATTAGCCATTGCGATGGCAGCACATAATAGCGGTGGTAAAGTCATCGTTCAGGTAGAACGAATTGTCCAAAAAGGCTCACTAAGCGCCCGTGAAGTTGAAATCCCTGGTATTTTGGTAGATTATTTAGTCGTCGTCCAAGATGCTGATGAACACCATGGGCAAACCTTTGCAACTAAATACAACCCATCGTTCTCAGGTGAAGCACGTGTGCCCATGGAAGCAATCAAACCATTACCCTTTGATGAACGTAAAATCATTGCGCGCCGTGCGGCTTTTGAACTCCGCTCGGGTCAAGTAGTAAATTTAGGCATCGGCATGCCCGAGGGTGTAGCTAAAGTTGCAGCGGAAGAGGGTTTACTGAATGACCTAACCTTAACTACTGAACCTGGTGCAATTGGTGGTGTGCCCGCAGGTGGTATGGATTTTGGTGCAGCGGATAATCCTGATGCGGTGATAGATCAACCTTCGCAATTTGATTTTTATGATGGTGGTGGCTTAGATATCACATTCTTAGGTTTAGCTCAAGTTGATGAAGAAGGTAATCTAAATGTCAGTAAATTTGGCCCTAAATTAGCTGGTGCAGGTGGTTTTATTAATATTTCCCAAAATGCAAAAAAAGTGGTATTTATCGGTACATTTAGCGCGGTTGGTTTACAAACTAAAATTGAACATGGCTCAATTCAAATTACTCACGAAGGAGCGCAGGTTAAATTTGTCAAACAAGTTGAACATCGTACTTTCTCGGGGCGCGTCGCTTATCGTAGCCAGCAAGAAGTGCTCTATGTTACCGAACGCTGTGTATTTAAACTCGCCGAACATGGTATTGAATTGATCGAAATCGCACCTGGTATTGATCTAGAGCAAGACATTTTGGCACAAATGCATTTTAAACCAGCAATTAGCCCAGAGTTAAAATTAATGGATAGTGCGATCTTTAAAGATGAATTAATGCACTTAGCTCGCAAAATTCCAGATTTTAATAACTAAGTCAATTCAAATGAAGAAACTAAATAAGCTAAAACTAACCGATGGATAAAAGTCATTACTCTAAAATATAAACCATTTCTAATTTAGTCTTATCAAATAAAAAGCAGCCGAGGAACATCTTTTTCCTCGGCGGCTTCATTAATGATTGCGTAAATTAAAGCACTATTTAACTTCCCGATTTGAACCGCTTACCATCTTAAATTCAAATAAACGACATTCTAGAGCACCATTATAAACTGGCGTTTTGCGACTTGGTTTTAAACGCATTAATTTAGGCATCCGTAAATCCCCCGTAAAGAAGAAACAATCCCAACCCGCAAAATTACGTTTCAAGGTCGTTGCAATTTGCGGATAAAGCTGTGCCAAATTGTCCAATTCATCCAAGCGCACACCGTATGGCGGATTAGTAACAATGACACCATTTTCAGCAGGTGCAACTTGGTCTAAAAAGTCCCCGCAGCCAAAATTAACATATTTATCCAGTTTAATTTGCGCAAAATTTTGCTTAGCAATTTCTACCGCGTGGCGATTAATATCACTGGCATAAATTTGTAATTCTTGATCATAATTAATCGCAGCTTGAGCGCTTTCACGCATTTGAGCAAATTTAGTTGCATCAAAATCAATAAATTTTTCAAATGCAAATTCACGATTTAAACCAGGCGCAATATTTAAGCCATAACAAATCGCTTCAATAGCGAGCGTTCCACTACCACACATTGGATCATAAAATGGACGATCAGGCGTCCAACCACTGAGTTTAATTAACCCAAATGCTAAATTTTCCCGAATCGGAGCTTCTAATTTTGAACGGCGATAGCCACGCTTAAATAAGGTGTCCCCTGAAGCATCCAAATAAATTGTCGCCGTTTCACTCGTTAAAAACGTATAAATGCGCATGTCTGGATTAGACTTATCAACACTCGGACGCGAATCCACCCGTTCAACGAAATAATCACAAATGGCATCTTTAACTCGTAAAGTAACAAAATCTAAACTTTTTAACGGACAGGCAATGGCACTA
>Ga0247840_10003930_pt1 | contig 24289 bp, 14 predicted proteins | sample LaCruzMarch2015__FD_192404 | JGI IMG/M metagenome (GOLD analysis project Ga0247840, IMG submission 192404) | Freshwater microbial communities from meromictic Lake La Cruz, Castile-La Mancha, Spain - LaCruzMarch2015_17m | ecosystem: Environmental > Aquatic > Freshwater > Lake | place: Spain...
TTGGATGAAACTTGATTATTATGTGATTGTTCGATTAACTCCATCATTGCTATTCCCGTAAAAATGATGGCATTAGTATCGCAAATTAGATAAGCAATTGAAAGATGTGGTTAGTGGAGCGCTTACGTATTAACATAGAATAATGAAAAACATGAGTAAATTATCAATATTATTATTAACTTTGGCTGGTGGCTGTTTAACTGGATGTAATTCTGGAGCAAGTGGTGCATCAACGCCAAATTCAACTAATCTAGCCCATAATGAGTCCAGTGTAAAGAGCACACAAGATACTTCTCTTGGTTATAACATTGGCTTGGTTATCACCAAGGATGGGAATCTTGATTTCTATAAAGATGACAAATTTATTTCTACGGTGTGGAAGTTTGAAGATCAACCCACTTCAGTAAGAATTGCGAGTGTAGGCGATCTGGATACGAATAAACCATTTGTTGCCTATGTTACTACTAAAACGGAGGGCATAGCTGGCTATTCAGGCGATGGTGGACTCTTAAAAAGATGTGCTGCTGCCCCATTATCTGGTAATGGCATGGAGTGTGTAACGATAGATAGCTTTGAAGATCCGGTATATGCTGCAAACTTGGATAAGAAAGGCGATGGCTATGCAATTAGTATAGGTGAGAGCTCAACAATTTCAAGATATGTTAATAACAGGTTAGTAGCCTTTACACAAATACCGCGTAAGTTATTATCAAAGAAGAACTTAGGTAATATAAAAACTTACGTTGCTTACTCCAATGGTTTAGAAGTTTACAATGGCAATTTGTTTTTTGTTGATGGTAGGCATTCGCGAATATTATACAATATTTTTGGAAAACAAGATATATATTATGTAGCAGAATTAGGTGAAAATTTGTTTAGTTTCTCGGTAGATAAAGACCTTAATGGTTACGGAATTGGTAAATATTCTTTATACCACATATTAGCAGGAAGAAAGCTTGATGTAGTGCATACTTTTGAAGATATACCGCTAAATCTTAGCTCAACTGGGTCATGGATTTATGTGGTCACAGCTGGTAAAGAATTGAAGAGATGTGGTACTGGTGGGGACTGTTCTACAATCGATACCTTTGGATCTACTCCTCTTGGTGTTTCCTTTAGAGCGCTATAAAACCATAGTCAGAGCTGATGCTTTGGCGCGCCGAAAAAAAGCGGTCAAAGCATTGGCTAAAAAATCAAAGCCTATTTTGATTATCAGAGATTCCCTAGAAAATATATATCCAACCGATAACCAATTTTATTATAGGTTTTTAATTTAAAATATTTACATTACGGCCAACGTTATACTCAACGTTTAGGGTATCAATAAAATAGATATTGTCGTCCGCGCCATCGTCCGCTGATTTTGTGATAGCTAAATGCTATCAATTAATAACTTGGCTTTGATATTATTAATTATATCGCTAGCCTGTTCAATAAATCCAGCAGTACGGATAAGTAGAAACCTAATTTCACCACGCTATATTACTAAAACATCTGTGTGTCAATGCTGCAACCGCTTGGTTTGATACGTATTAGCGTGGTGGATGTTGGTTGCAGAACTTGGATTCAGCTAGCTTTAATTGGTGATAGGGCTTAGGAGATTATCCTAAGCCTAATTTTAACAATATAGTCCAGTTTATTCTTCAAAGAGAGATGGTGGACTTAATGCTTTAATGAGTCTTTGAAAATATGCGGGATTAATGTACCATCAGCTGTAATTTTATATACAGATAGGTCATTTGAGATAGAATTAACCGAATAGATAAAGTTGCTATTTGGCATTCTACGACATTGAATTATCCCATACCCACTTACCGTAATTTTAAACGGCGGTAATGGATGCAACACTCCATCTGTAACTTTAAACATTGACAACGTATTGTCATCATAATTCCCCTCATAGGCATACTGCAAATCATTGCTAAACGGTATGAATGTATTTGGACCAATTCCTCTAACATCAACTGAATTAATATACTCTAAAGATGGCGTTTCAGTGGTATTCAGCTTAACCTGAATTAAACGATTGTTGGAATAAGATGCAATATAAAAATGTATTCCATCAGGATGTGGCGCCGCAAAAAATGGATTAATCATATCTGCAGTAGCGAAATTCTGAATTAAGGTTAAATCCCCATCATCAGAAATCTTAAATAATTGCACCTTGTTGATACCTTGATTGTTTAATATGGCATATTTACCATCGTAATTAAATACTATTGCAATTGGAAGAGTTCCAGTAATAATACGTTTACGATAAATCAAATTTCCATTTTGTGGATTAACATCAAATATTGCAACACTATTGCTATTATACAGCGGGATATAAACATGTTTACCCGATGGCGCAAATGCAACTGTAAATGGATAATTATTTCCATCTGGAAGATCTGATACTTTTACGTTTGATACCTGCGTGAGTGTACCAGTCGTTTGGTTGATTGCAAATTGTGTCACATTGTTACTATCTGTATTTGGTATATACAAATAATTTCCCGTTGGATCAATACTTGAGCCAAATGAAGGTGCGATACCGCCACTATTGATCGGTGAGGCAATTTGAACCATGCTTCCATCGTGTTGATTAACTCGAAATACGGTAACGGTATTAGTTTGTTTCCCAGTCGCATAGGCAAATGGCAGAGTAGGGTGGAAAAAGAATGAACCAAGGCTATACGGCATGGTAATACGATTAGTTCCCTCGACTACCCCATAATCAACGGCATAGGCAATATGTGAAAAGAGTAGTTTTAGAGTCAAAGCAGAGCATAACAACAATTTAGTTATTGATGCTCTGTTATGTCTAACCATAATTTTACAAAGATTAGAATGTGCCATAATATTTTTTATTTTACACTTTCTATTGAAAAGTTTCCAACAGTCATTTTTACGTTATCGTAACGGGTCTCTCCGATTACCGTAACATTATTATCAATAATTTGGATTCGTTTTCCCAGATCTTTATTTTGACTTAGTGAGCAATCTATATCATTCGGATGCGCTACACAATAACGATTATACGCTAAGCCTAACTTCACGACATCAACAAAAATACGTGTGTTTGCGCCATTAATTAAAGCATGACCAGTTGCGTACGAATTTGCAGCGTACGGGTATTGGACTTTAAACAATCCATTCGCATTCATTTCTTGGTCGATGCAAGATTTAACGTAGATAGAACTATGCGGTGGCACAAGAACGTTTTGTGTCGGAAGAGTATAGCTATATGAATTTGAATTAGATTTTACGTCACTCCATGAAGAACCTGCGGAGGTTTCGATTGTAACTGTATCTTCTGCCCCAGCAACGAAGATATCAGTTTTCATGGTCAAAGCGTTACTAATTTTCCCTCCAATATTCCAGCTAAACGTATTTTGAGTAGAATTAGTCAAAGTCAATGTCACATTTGGTGTTGACATTGTTTGATTAAAATCGGAATAATTAGTCACAGTCGAGGATGTAACAATATTTTTACATTTTGTAAAAGTACTAGTTGGCTCTTTAATAATTGAAATCAAATCTGGAGTTTCTGGCGAAGTTATTTTAGGCAACAACGGCAAATCACTATTGCTTATCTGGCTCTCAGAACTTTCTGCATAACGCGGCAAATCTGACACGAAATTCATCTTCTCGCTAACGACATCTTGACTAGCTAACGGTAATGTATTATTTCTTCGCGTATGAATAATTTCATTCTTACCATCTATCAATTGTTGCTTCATTGCTGCATTAAAGACATTCTCAGTAAATTCTTTTGTTATTCGATAGAAATCATGTAATGATAAAAAATCTGGGTATGAATAAGGTTCTCTTAATATTGCTAAATCGTAAATCCCATGTGTTTTATTATCCAAAATTTTGAGCACTTTATTTGTAAGGGTATCTAGAACGCGCAAAGCACCACCTTCAGCCATGCTGGCAACAAATAATTGCTCACTTTGATGGTCATACAGAATAGACGTTATTGGATTCTGAAAAGTCATTCCATCAACTTTAGCACAATAAGGTAAATTAGATTGTATGTGAGCTTTAGTACATTGATATAACTCACCTTTTACACCCATCCATAAGCTACTACCGTCATCTAACATCTTTCCAATGTTTTTATACATCAAATCTGGCTTGGGTTTCAGGTGGGGATCTACCCAGTCTATCAACGGCAAATCTGAAATGTCTGCCAATTCAACAAATGATGTTTTCATGTGAAATGTCGATAAATTAGACAGATCTCTTTTGTATAATTTATCATTAGTTGCTAAATATACGGACGTACCATCTGCACTAATTGCATATTTTCCAGGAAGTATGCCAGTCATATAATAATGTTGAAGTGAACGAAATCCTGCTGGCTCCTTAATGTTGTGGATTGATGATTCCACCCAAAGCATCCCATTCGGAGTTGGAATGTAGTGTGCGGGAGTATTAACGTGCCTAACTGATTCAATTACTTTTCCATTTTGAAATAGTTCATCTGGACTTATCCATGCGACATAACCACCAGCGTCACTTGTAAAAATAAACATGAAGACTTTTTTATTATCGATAACAGCATTAAACATTTCAACCAGCTTGGAACCAGATGCGGGTAATCCAATTTGAACGCTATCGCTTAGATCAGCATTATATGCTTTGATTACTTCATCATCATTGCTAGCCGCGATTAATACACCACTTTCTTCGTTAAATAACAACCGATCAACTTTTTTTCCATCCATATAGGTGGTGGTTTTAAGTCCCTTATAGTTTTTGTCTAATGGATTAGTCATATGTATAATCTTACCAGTACTAGTTCCTGCATATAATGTACCATAACTAGTTGTAACAACTGAGTAAAAATCAGTATCCCTATAGACGTAATCATCATTTATACACTCATTCATTGTAATAGAACTATATTTACAACTTTCTAATTCGGCAAAACTACTATTTCCAGGGTACGCTTGGGCAATCATAATGTTGTAATTATAATCAGGGTTTTCGTTAATACTTTGCAATTTCCGATTACTATTTACTGCCCCATAATTACTACCAGGATTCGAACCACCACCACTACTACCACTATTGCATCCCACCAAACTGGCTAATAACAGGCAAGATAAAACTAAACGCATAACAAATTCTCCTTAAAATTTATTTATTAGATCACTATATTTTATGGGTGGCGTATTCAATTAACTTCAAATACTGCCACTTATGGTTATTTTGTTATTATTTTATAACCTTAAATTTTTATGCTGCAATGTCACAACAAAAAATAGTGTAAATAATTTAATACGCTCTAAATGAAACCGAGACTGGATCTGATCCAAACGTATCGATGGTAGGACAATTACCCGCAGTATCACATCTTTGCAATTCTTTACCGGCTGTTACCACATAGATTGCTGCTCCAATTGAGCTTATTCCATTTACTTTGTATTTAAACCGATGTAGTGGAGATTGCTCTTTATATCCATTACTTATTCTATATAAAGAATTATCTGAACCAGAGTTATATCCATATCCGTACAGATCTTTATCTAATGAGTAGGTATAAATATTGCCATTATCAACGTCTCGGACTGTATGTATTGTTCCGTCATTAAAGTCATAAATACCAATCTTTGATGTACTTAAAAAATACAACTTGCCGTCATAAATCTCCATTGTCTGGTAATCACAAGTATAACCACCTTTAGAGGCAACTAAATGATTATTGATATACTTAGATACATTGCAATCAGATGGATGTCCGCTAGAAGAAAGTGTATAACCGTCACCATGCTCATCAAAGTAAAAACTTATCACACCATTTTTAAATGTATCAATGGTTTGGCAATTTGTCTCACTCGATGTTATAGTACACAGATGTATTTCTCCATCACGGTCATGCTTAATTTTACTCATATTATTAACATTTGTAGAAGCATAAACGATAGTAGGTTTATCACTTCCATTTCCCACCTGGGCAATTTGCACTTGTTTAGGTGTATCTTCAAATTTCCAGATTTTCTTTAGAAATTTATCATTTAGATAATAATCTAGATTTCCCTCATTTGTTACAACAACCCCGATTGTTCCACGGAGACCCGCAACCTGATACTCTCGCGGCGTTACTTCAGATTTAAATGCAACGGAGACTGGATCTAATGCAAATGTATCAATAGTTGAACAATCACCATTAATATCACATTTTTTCAGTTCTTTACCGCTTGTTATCGCATAGACAGCAGATCCAATTGAGCTTAGTTCAACTACAATGTCTTCAAATTTGTGCAATGATGGCTCATCTCGGTGCCCATTACTTATCTTATATAACTCATGTTTAATGTTGTATCCATATCCATTCAGATCTTTGTCAACTACACTTTTATTAAAATCATAGCTATCTGGAACTTCACGAATTGTGCGCATGGTTTCATTATTAAAGTCATAAACTTCAACCAAATTTGAAGTTAAATTATATAACTGACCATCATAGATTTCAATTTTGCCACCATGACGTTTAAAATGACCTCGATTTGCAACCAATTGGTTATTGGCATACTGATATACAATAGCATCAAGATTTTCTGTGCGAGCAAGCACATAACCATCACCATGTCCATCGAGAGCAAAATCGTAAATAATGTGCTCAAATTTGTCAATGGTTTCACAATCAACCGCAATTGTTGTTATAGAACATCTATGTATTTCGCCATTACGATTATGCCGCATAAGCTTTCCTGTAACATGAGTCGAAACATAAACAATAGTAGGATCATCACGTCCATTTCCTACTTTAGCAATTTTAACTCGATCAACCGTGTCTTCAAATTTCCAGACTGTCTTCACAAATCTATCATCTTCGTAATAATTCAGATTTCCTTTACTTGTTAAAACAAATCCGATCACCCCTAATTTACCCGTAATACTATCATTTAGATCATACTGTAATGATTTGATATTGGTTGTCGCTCTTGATGTGTTAGTTTGTGCGCCACCAACCCCGCCGCCAGAGTTACAAGCCGCTAGACTAATCATAACTAAAGACAATAGCACTAACGATAGTTTTTTTATTTTTTTCATATATTTTCTCTATAATTAACAAATTTATTAAATTTAGTTCACTGATGTTACGCATTCGTTTATATTCTAGCGCTAAGTTATTGAGTTTGACAGTTTTGCGCACTGATTGTGAATGTAAAATCAGTGAGACATGAGTAAAATCAATAACTTAGTATTAAATTCTTTATTATGCGCAACATTACTTGGTTAAGTGATTTCTCACTTAGTATTTTGATAAATGAGCAGATTATACGCTATTATAGGATGAAAAATAAATAGCTACTTCTGGATATATGTTTCTTATAATTGCATAAATCTTAATTCAATAAGCTCAATCTGATCTGCAATTTATATTACAACCTGATGTTACGCGGGGATCTTGAGCAATTCAAATTGAGCATGCTGCAATTTAATTAATTCAAGCTCCCGATATGCTGCTTTGGTTGCTTGAAGAAGAAGCTTTGTTCTTAATGCAAAATGGTTTAACTTGGTACTGAATTTATAGCGTTCCAATTTTGTATAAGATACTATTGCAGCAAAAATATGTGTACTCTGAGTTTTAATCGTTCTGGTTGGTGACTTGGTTATCGACGTATTTTGCTTAAAACTCTTATGGTATTCTTCGACACTCCTGTGTTTTTATAGATGTCGAACAATCATCACTGGTTAAATCCAGATTGTTCGTTGCAAGATATCTAACGCCAGTGGAACTGTCTTTGTTTGTAAAAACTTGTTTGACGTTATGTACAATATCAAAGGCAATTGGCAATTTTTAGTGGTTGTTCATTATTTTGGCTATAGTAGAAAGTTGTCAATAGGTTAATACCTTTAACACTTCTACCTATAGCATGGTCATAGTGCCAACAGACGATGTCATTTTCATCGGTATGTGGCTTATGCAAAATAGTATCATCAAAAATAAGACAACCAGCAACATGTTCATGCTCTCTAACTAATGGTTTGACAATCCGCCATAAGGATTACCGTTAAACTCATGGTTGGTTAGCATTCGGGTTACCTGATCATGAGACACTGCATTATCTAACATATTGGATAGACCTGTTGCAGTAGCTAGACCAGGTGTTATTTGTAAATAATCGGTGTATAGGTCAAATATATTCATCTTGGCAATTCGTCTTAGTGTTGGATTGAGACCTATATTTTACGCATCTTATAATAATCAGTGCGTAACATCAGTTAGTAAACCAATACAAAATTATGAATCTGCTTACCAAATGCAGCAAAAACTAGAAAGCATGAATATTAACAGTGACATTAATCAAGTTAGCTATAATTAAAAAACCGTGCCCACAATCAGCACGGTTTTAGTTAAACAATTAGCAATCAGTTATTGCTCCATGGATAAAGCGTGATATAAACTTGGTTATATTTTCCCGCACTAGCTAAGTAGCTAGTTAATGCACTAACCGAAGTAGGTGCAGTTCCACTAAAGAAACCACCAGGAACAAGTGGGCTAGGAAACAAGTTAGTTTGATTCAAGGTTGCATTAAAAGTACAAGCTTGTGTATTGTTTTGATAAAACATCCCAGCCGTACAATTATAGCCACCACTAGCAGAACTAGCCATTGACATTTTAATCGAACCGCCACCAGGTAAACCATAATTAACGGCTCCAGATGGATTAAAAGCAAATCCAATAACTCCACTTAATAATTGACTACTGTTTGGGCTTAGTGTATTAGTCCAATACGGTTGATTATATAACGTTGCACCTGAAGACCAAGCCGTTGTAGATTCTAATGTTACGGATTCAAACCATGATGGGGCTGTATCTGTTGCAGAGAACTGTCCAATTCCAACTTCGAAGAGTCCAGATAGATTAGTAACAGGTGATACAGGAATAGCTATCATAACCATAGGTTCATAAACTCCAGAGTTAGTCTGATCTACAGGCAAGTAAATCAAACTGCCCGCATAGGATGTATTACTAAGACTGCTAAAGCTGGGACCATTTTCCAATGAAGGTTGGATATTATAGTTATAAGTAAAAGCCTCAACTGTTGCAATCAATGCATTTTGCATTACGCTTGGAAAATTTTGAGTGTAAGTATAACCACTAACTACTTGAGGATAGTATTGTGCTATAACGCTTTGAACTGTAGCATGTGGATTTAATCCACTACAATTTGCGGCTACTTCCGCTGCACTTTGTGAATTAACACAAGTATTAAATACATGTTCAAAATTACCAATAACAGACTGAAGATTATAGAACTGGAGCAAGTTATTCAGATTATTACCTGCCACCACATTAAATTGAGTAGGTGCAGCTTTAGCTAATAATGTTAAGCTTGGAACGACACTGTTTTGTAGCTGAAAATTAGCCGTACTTAAATCCATTAAAACATAGGCATTCTGATTAATTGCTGCTTGATATTGAGCAAATGCTTGACTTTCAACGATTACTGTTTTACCCATCATCTCTAATACACTCTGAGTTGATAACATATTTGTGTTGCTACTATTCGTTACTGGTTGGAAATAATAATTCCAATCTTGATTGCCTCCATTAATATCAGTGACTGCAGTCTGCCCACCGATTTGAGTTGCAGTTACTAATGAGCTTAAGCCTGCATTACAAGTTGCTTGATTAGCGGGTGCCCCTACCGATGCTATACATGAGCCCAAATCAGTCATTGCGGTAGTAAAAGATGTCGCATCCACATAACCATAATTTGTAATATATGAATAAGTATTTACCGTCGAAGTATTATTTGCCTCCTCGGCATTAATATTCTCAGTAATTTTAGCAATTCCAAGCACATCTGCCGATGCACCATAAGCATAACTTTGATTAAAATTACTATCAGAACTATTAAATACGAGTTGATAAGTAGCCGCTATTTGTAATGGTACGGTTTGAATTACCTTGTCTCCGCATTGGGTAATAAATTGTTGGTAACCTTGAGCAAGCAATGCAGTTCCTGTTTGGTTTAAACTTTCAACAGTAAAAGTAGCAGGAACATTATATAGACCATACGCCACCGCACTACCTCCAACATTTGAATTTCCCCAAGACCAGGAACCTTTAATATTGGCACTCATGTGAACAATATCAATGTCTCCTGACGCTGAAAAAGCAGCGCCAACTGATGCCATAAAATTATTGGCGGCACTAGAAGTTTGAGTATAGCCATTAGAAGTTGCAGTACCAAATGAAATAGAATAGTTATAACAATTTACTGGTGCCATTGAGTTCAAGATTGAATTATATCCAATTGATGATATACCAGCACCCAATGGAGGCTGTTGATGTTTGGTTTGATAGGTATGTTGTCCGCTATTTACAATATTCGCTGGCGTAGAATTGCCACCAGATGCTCCACCACCAGTACAAGCAGATACCGCTATTGCTAGAACTGACATAGTTAAAACTGAAGTTGTTCTCATTTTATATCTCCTAATTAGAAATTTATTTTTACTCACTCCATTATTGTATGAAATAATCAATAATTAAACAATAGCCATAAATACATAGTATCTATACGCCCAGCGTATTGATGAATAACCTACATATCAAACTAATTTAGTTCCCTTTTTCACTTGAAACAATCTTCTAAAAACGTAATCACGGCTTCGATTGCTGCATTCCGATTATCACGACTCCGAATTAAATACACATTGATTTTTTCAAAAGAATATTCTGGTAATGCTTTAATTACCCTGCCAGAATCTAGATCATCCCGAAATAACTCATCCCAACCATAAACAATTACGTCACCACCCATTACAATGGTTTTATTATGGAGTGCATTATTGGTAAAAAAACGGGATTTTTCTTGATGTTTATTGATTCCATGTGTTGGATGAAGACTATTTATAGAATATTTAATCGCCAAATCATTCCACATGTGGCTAGTATAGAGATGGTTTTGAGTAACTAGCTCTTCGATGGTCTGAGGCAACCCATAACGAGTTACATATTCGGGAGTGCAATACATTTGGGGTATAAATTCTGATAGTTTACGAATAATATAGGTCTGTTGATCAGGTAAATAATCAATAATCGCTAGATCAAATTTTTCCTTGAGTAAATCAACCTCACGAAACTGGTAACAAATTTCTAAGGTTATTCCAGGGTTTTGGCGCATAAACTTACCAATATATGGATTAACTACATGGTATGGAATACCAAGTGGCATTGATAAACGTACACGCCCAGTAATTTGAGTTTTATTTTGTTTAAATCGCTCAACCAAATTCCCTAGCTCAACTTGTTGCTGCATTACCGTATCATAAAATTGTTGACCAATTTCAGTTATCTTAAAGGATCTTGAAGTTCGATGGATTAGCGTGACCCCAAGTTCATCTTCTAAATCTTTGAGATGACGACTTACAGTGGCTTGGGTAGTTTTAAGATTAACCGCAGCTTGAACAAAACTGCCTGCCTCTACAACTGCCAAATAGGTTGATATATGATTTAACATAATAAATTCAACTTAAATATAATTTGATTAATAAGAGCAGTAAAATCAAGCAACCCACGCTAAATAGTTAATCTTTCCGTGATTTAAGCTGATTTACTCCCAGCGCACCCAAAATCATTATCAAAGCAATAAATTCTGAGAAATGGAATGATTCATTTAAGAAAATACAGCCAATTACTACACCAATTAGCGGAATTAAATAATTAGTTAATGAGGCAAAAGTCGGGGTGGTATTGCGAATAAGAATCATAAACATTAGATAAACAATTCCCGTACAGAACGAACCCAAAAGTAATAGCGCAACAATACCTTCCAGTGATGGCATGCTCCAATTATTAATAAAAACACCTGCAATAATCAAAGGGATTGCCGCTAGACCAAGAATGTCACGCATTTGTTTAATTGGGGACATTGGTGGCAAGCTTTTCAATAAAACTAAACTAATCGCAAAGCTACCAGCACCGATTAAAATAGCCAGTTCCCCCAAAATACTTGATGAGGCACCATGTATGCTCGGTAAACTTAGGATTATAACACCTCCAAAGCCCAATAAAATACTCGCAACCAATTGCCAACGTAATTTATCCTGCTTAGTTGCCAGAGTAGCAATTAACATCGTAAAAATAGGTACGGTGCCCATTAAAATTGCACCAATACCACTGTCCACATGATCTAAACCCCACGCGATTAAAAACAATGGAATAACACTCTCGAACAATGCGATCATTAAAAATAACAGCCATGGCGTTGACTGTTTAGGTATCGTACTAGTCTGAACCTGACGAGGAATAAAACGCAGACATATTGTTAGCGTCAAAAACCCAATTACAGCACGACCGATTGCAATATTAGTTGGAGTAATTGATTTTAAGGCAATATTAGCCAAAGCAAACTGCGATCCCCATATAAGTGCGATCAATAAAAGTAAGAGATAATTTTTAAACATATTGGTATTTTGCATACAAGACCTTTTGATGATTATTTAATTTTTATTTTTGGGTTAAAATATTTTAGATTGATTATCGCATAAAATAACCTGAAAAGGCTAGTTTATGACTGGCAATAACATAAAATATCCCAAATTATTTTAATAATCTGGGATATTTGTTTTTATTTGCAACTAATAACTATAAGGTTAATTACTCGCTATCGTTATTCTTGGCAATTAAATCTTTATGTTTATTCTTGCTACATGACAGTAATTAATCGGCTCTTTCGAGTTTTGTATGTTTAGGTGTTCTGTTTTGACGTTGGCGACTCCATCGTTTAGCGGTTTTTTGAGCAAGTGCGGTATAATAATGCTGTTTGTGATTCAGAGCCATGAATCTATTTAGGTGCAAATGAAGTACCAATTAATTTGATAAGGATAAGCATGAGTAGCAATATATTAGCGATTAGTCCATTAGATGGGCGTTATGCAGATAAAGTCAGCAGTTTAGCGCCAATTGTTTCCGAGTTTGGTTTGATTAAATATCGGGTAGCGGTGGAGATTGAGTGGTTTAAATTTTTGTTTAGTAAAGCTGAATTTAGTTTGCCACAACTAGCACCCAGCGATATTACGCTATTGGATGAAATTGTTAGTGAATTTAGTGTTGATGACGCTAAGCGTGTCAAAACGATTGAAGCTACCACTAATCATGATGTAAAAGCTGTGGAATATCTAATTAAAGAAAAAATTGCCGATAATCAATTATTGAATCAACAGCGTGAATTTATTCATTTTGCCTGCACCTCGGAAGATATTAATAACACCAGTTATGCACTCATGTTAAAAGAGCTCAAAGAGCAAGTTTTATTGCCAGAATTAACTAAATTAACCACGCAATTAAGTTCATTGTCTAATGATTATCGCGATATTGCGATGATGTGTCGCACCCATGGACAACCAGCCACGCCATCAACGATGGGTAAAGAATTCTACAATGTGGTTTATCGTTTGCAACGTCAACTCAAACAATTAAGCGCACAAGAGATTTTAGCCAAAATTAATGGTGCGGTCGGTAATTATAATGCGCATCTAGTGGCTTATCCCAATGTAGCGTGGGATCAATTAGCCCAAGAATTTATCGAAACGAAGTTAGGCTTAAGTTTTAATCCATTTACCACCCAAATTGAACCGCATGATTATCAAGCTGAAATTTATGATAATTTACGCCGCATTAATACAATTCTAATTGATTTATCCCGCGATATTTGGGCGTATATTGGAATTAATTATTTCAAACAAAAGGTTAAAGCAGGCGAAGTCGGTAGCTCAACTATGCCGCATAAAGTTAATCCGATTGATTTTGAAAACGCCGAGGGTAATTTGGGTTTAGCCAATGCCTTATTAACCCATTTAGCCGAGAAATTACCGATTTCACGCTGGCAACGTGATTTAACCGATTCAACGGTACAACGTAATATCGGTGTGGCAATTGGTTATATGCTGTTGGGTTTGAGTTCGCTAAGTAAAGGTCTGGGTAAACTTGAAATTAATCCAAGTGTAATTGCGGCCGACTTAGATAATAATTGGGAACTATTAGCCGAGCCAATTCAAACTGTGATGCGTAAATGCGGTATGGAAAATGCCTATGAAAAATTGAAAGATTTAACCCGTGGCAAGAAAGTTGATGCCGCTGGGATCCAGTTATTTGTGGCTGGTTTAGATTTACCTGAAGCTGAAAAAGCTAAATTAGCCGCGTTAACCCCGCATAATTATATTGGTCTGGCGGATAAATTATTTTAGACTAAAAGCGTAATATTGGTGGTGATTGAATGACATATCATGCTATGCAGATAGCGCTAGATAATAAAATATTGATAATTTGTCTGAAAGTGGATAACCAATTACTTTGTTAATTAGTTGATAATCCTCTTTAATCTTTTGTAAAAAATAAGTACCAGTTAGTTTGTCTAGCTGGTATTTATTTTGTGCATTCCACAACACATTCAGTCTGCTTTGATTTTAACGTTAACATTTTGTATGTAGTAAATGTGATTTTGTGCAGTGCACTATATTGGCGAAAAAGCTACACAAATATGCTGTGCCTATATTTTTAATTGTACATAAAATATATTGGCTTGTCTTTAGAAATTATCTGTAGTTAGGCAATGAATTTATACTAATATTGATTTAAAACAATTTGTTATGTATGTGGTGGCTGCTCTTGATTTTAGTTAATAGATGTTGGTATAGGTTAAAATAATTAAGCCGTACGTAAATAAGTCAATTTATTATGAATAAAGTGCGCAAATAGGATATCTCCACAATATAATTGCTGTTAAAATTGGCGCCGAATCTACAATGTTAGGAAGCTAGCTAAATTGTATAAATAAAATAACTATAAATATGACATCAGGAGCAAATATGAAGAAAATTAATTTACTATTGGTTGCATTGGGGGGCTTATTCTTAGGTGCTTGTAATAATGGCACTACCACGAGTAATTTAACTTTGAACCAAGTGCAGCAGGATAATTTAAATTTCTTCCAAGTTGGCGCTGGAGTTAACGCGCAAACATTTATGCCGTATGACGCCATTTATGTTGATAAAACTACTCATCAAGTTACACGCAATAGCGGCTTTTTTAATACTACCGAAACGGGATTATACTTAAATATCTTACAGTTAATTGCCGAAGGTAATTTGACGAGCAGTTTCATTAGCCCAGATCAAGCAGTTGCACAAATGCTGGTGATTACCCAAGAGTTACTTGATTTACAAAATACACCTGGTAAAGCTTGGAAAGGGTTATTTTATTGGCCCTACAATATTGAGAGCAACGGTACAATTGTGCCAGGTTCATCGACCATACCTGATGTGGATAATAGTAATTTAGATTTTTCTCTTGCGGCGGTAATTGGCGCTTATCAAAATAGTAGCGATCCATTACGCAAAAAAATTGCCACGCAGGCATTGACGATTGTTAATAATCAACGTGAGGGTTGGACTGAAATTGGCAAACATACGCGAGGACAACAATTTCCGAATGATGGTGGTTGTCAAGCATGTGTTGCTGCTGGTTGGGATACCAAAACTGATAAACCGTTAGGTTATTATATCGATCGGATGGCGAATGAAAGTCGTTTATCACCGTTGTGGATGTTAATTCAAGGTTATACTAGTGAATCGGGTGCTTTTACGCAAATGCCAATTTTCTCAAATGTAACAACTTTTGCCACTGGTGAATCAGTTACAGCTGAATTAACTTGGGATGGTACGATGTTTCAATTATTATTACCGCGAATTTTGTTGCGTGAAGATGAATTAATCCCGAATTACTCGCAACTATTTAATAATTATGTTGCTGTGCAACAACAGTATATTGAATCAAATGGTATAATCGCGTTTCTATCTGCTTCAAGTGCTACCAACGATAACTATTATGGTGATTTTGGCGCACCGAGTCTAAATGAGTGTTATGTTCAAGGTTGGTGCAAGTTACCACCATTTATCAATGGAACGCCACATGCCACAGGTTTAGTTGCCTTGGAAAATCCTGGTTTGAGTTTACAGTATTTTAATCGTTTATATCAATGTAGCAACACCTTAACTCCATATGGTTTATATGATGCAATTGGTTTAAATTGTGAGACTGGAACTGAATTAATTTCTCTGGATCAAGGGATGTTGGTACTTGGATTAGCGGGTAATACGATAGCAAACTATGTAACGGATTATATTCAAAGTGTGGGCAAATGGGAATCGGTGCAAGAGTTGTATCAACATTATCAACCTGTTCCACTTCATTAATTATTAAATAAGTAATCTAATAAATGGCTCCAGCGTCGTGCTGGGGCATAGATTAGAATCAATTAAACAATCTTTTTCTAAGGAGCATATTTATGAAAAAATTAACTAAAGTTCTGGCGGCATGCGCCTTAATGGGTACATTGGTGGCTTGTGGTAATAAAGAAGAAACCGTGTCAAATTCAACGAGCACGGATGCAAATGCACCAGTTACGCTCAATGTGTGGGCGATGGGCGAAGAAGCTAAATCGTTAGGCACGGTTGCTGGCGAATTTGAAAAACAAAATCCAAATATTCATGTGGTGGTTCAATCAATTCCTTGGGGTATGGTTCATCAAAAATTGCTCACAGCAATTGCTGGCGACAGCACACCTGATGTATCCATGATGGGAACGTCATTCATGGCGGAAATGGTTCAATTGGGAGCATTCGAAGAATTAGACCCGTATTTAGCTAAAGATAGCGCAACTAAATTAACCGATTTTATTCCAAGTACTTTGTTAACCAATCAATTTGACGGTAAAACCTATGGTTTTCCATGGACGGCTGATACTCGGCTGATGTTTTATCGTAAAGATTTAATGAATCAAGCGGGCTTTAAAGAATTTCCAAAAACTTGGAACGATTTGTATAAATTAGCCGAAGCGGAAAAGAAAAATGGTGTAAAAGCTCCGTTTGCGTTACCAAAAAATGATTTAAATGCTTCACCTGAAATGTTATCGGCATTATGGCAAAATAATACCGACATTATCGATGCACAAGGTAAGTCTTTGGTCTTAACTCCTGAATTTAAACAATCAGTAAATTACTACACAAGTTACTTTAAAGCTGGCTTAGCTCCGTTAGATCTAGGTGGCGAGTTATCACCATTATTTGTAGGTGGTAAAGTTGGTATGTTTATTGGTGGCCCATGGATGGTAACATTGGTAAAAACTGCTGGTGGTGCTGATTTTGCCAATAAATGGGGCGTGGCAGTTATGCCAACTGAAAAAAGCAATACCTCATTCTTAGGTGGCTCAAATTTAGTGATGTTTAAAAATTCTAAAAATAAAGCTGCGGCCTATAAATTTATGGAATATATGGTTGAGCCAACTACTGCCTTACAATTCTATAAATTGACGAGCAATTTACCGACGGTACAATCGGCTTGGAGTAGTATTGAATCAGATCCTATCGTTGGCGTATTTAAACAACAGTTAAATAATGTAAAAATTCCATCGAATATTCCACAAGGACCACGTTTGTATAAAGCCTTTAACGATGAAATAGAAGCCATTATTTACGGTAAAGTTAGCGTTGATGCTGGTCTTGCAGATTTAAATCAGCAAGTTGACAAGATTATGCAAAAATAATTAATTTAGATCGATTTACCCATGCTACATTAATTTGTAGCATTTTTATTGAGAACTTACAGTGAAAAATTATACTCAGATTAAGAATGGACATAAATTAGAATTAACTAACCACCACGGTTTAAGCTTGAAATTTTTAGCTAACGGTAATTTAGCCGCAATTAGTTATAAAAATTTGATGCTCAATTTGTATGAAAGTACTTTCGTTGAAGCAAGTTTAGCGAATATTTATTTGCGTATTTTTAGCGCAACTGGAATTGAACATTTTGCCTTAATCGGTGCAGCCTCAAAGAGTAAATTTGGGCAGAGCCAAGATTCTGCGCTGTGGAGCGGAACTGTGGCAGGGATTGAATATTTGCTACGTTGTCGTTTAGATGCAAATTCAACCCAATGGTTTTGGTCGCTAGAATTAACTAATCACGGCACTACGGCGTTAACTTATGATTTAGTTTATGTACAAGATCTGGGTTTAGCCGATGTTGGCGCGGTGCGTACCAATGAAGCCTATACCAGTCAATATATTGATCATTTAGCTTTGCAACACCCAACGTATGGCTATTGTGTGGCTTCACGGCAAAATGTGGCGCAAACTATTGCTGGAGCCGAAAGTTTCCCTTGGATTTTACAAGGTAGTTTAAATTCGACCCAAGACTACTTAACCGATGGTTTTCAGTTTTATGGTTTAAATTATAAAGAAACTAATTTACCTAGCGCATTAGCTTGTGAAAAATTACCCTCAACTTGTTTGCAATATGAATTTGCCTTAACTGGATTACAAACTGAGCAAACTCAATTAGCCGCGGGACAAACCGCGCAGGCTACGTTTTTTGCTTATTTTATGGTCAATCATCCAAGCATCAGCTCGGCTGCCGATTTAGATCTGATTGCTGAAGTTGCAACTAAATTCCAAACTGCTCCAGCAATTGGCAAGATAGATTATTTTGCACCAGTGAGCACTTCTGTTTGTGCCAGCAGAGTTTTAAATAGTCTCGATTTAAGCGCTCAGGATGTTCAACAACTCTTTGGCAACGATTTACGTCACGTTGAGTCTAAGGCTGATAATTTACTTTCATTTTTTTATTCATCCGCAGCAACGAATGCGCTAACCACTAGTCGCCATGTGGTATTAAAATCCAAAGAATTACAGATGGATCGCCCACATGGACAGATCATTTTCTCTGGCTGTGACAACGATTTTGCGATTCATCGTTTGTCATCAACTGCTTATATGAATGGAATATTCAATTCACAAATTACCTTTGGAAATACGTCGTTTAATAAATTATTATCAGTTGCGCGCAATCATCTAAATGTTTTCAAATTAGCTGGGCAAAGAATTTTTATTCGTCACACCGATGGTAGTTTAGAGCAATTAGGCTTACCTTCAGCCTTTGAATTAGGGGTTAATTTTGCGCGCTGGATTTATAAAAGCGCTACAGATACGATTGAAGTTAAAACTTGGTCAACGGCCAATCAACATCAGATTAATTTAATGATTAATTCGAGTCAAGCGCAGCAATTTGTGATTAGTAATAATTTAGTTGCTGGCGTTAATGAAGATGATTCATTCCCTGTAATTAGTTATGGCGAAAATAACACGATAATTATTCAACCCGCTGTGAGTGAGTTAATTTGCACTAAAAATCCCGCCGCGAAATTTATTTTCACGCCATTGGATGCCAATGCTGTTGCTAAAATTAGCCGTGGTGAAGTATTTACCTCTTTGGAGTGCGCCGCAGAATTAGCGTATTTAGTCTATGAAACTAAAGCAGTTAGCGAATTTGGTCTGTGCATTAGCGCACAATTAGCTGCGACTGAATTAACACCAGTTGTGACTGCGGACTTTGCGGCACAAGTTGCCGAATTTGAAGCCCAGTGGTTTAAAAAAATTAATCAATTTAGCTTAAGTCATGCTCATGATGCTGCGGTTGGTCAATTTAATGACTTGATGGTGTGGTATATGCATAATGCGATGGTACATTATTTAGTTCCGCATGGTCTAGAGCAATATAGTGGTGCGGCGTGGGGCACGCGTGATGTCTGTCAAGGTCCAATGGAGTTATTTTTAAGTACATGTGATTATGCCGCGGCACGTAAGGTTTTACTGACGATTTTCAGTCACCAATATCTTGAAACTGGTGGTTGGCCACAGTGGTTTATGTTTGATGAATTTTATTCAATTCAGCAACATGAAAGTCATGGCGATGTAATTGTTTGGCCATTAAAAGCCGCGTTGGATTATATTGAAGCGAGTAATGATTTAGCGGTTTTACAAGTTGAATTGCCATTTACTCAATTTGCGAGTGGTGAATTTACTCCACAAGCATATTCGTTGCGCGAGCATTTGATTCGTGAACTCAAAAATATTAAAGATAACTTTATTCCAAATACGACATTATCCTGTTATGGCGATGGTGACTGGGATGATACCTTACAGCCTGCGAATCCGGAACAACGTAAATTGATGGTGAGTGGTTGGACGGTTCAATTAACTTATCAAGTTTTTGTTAAAGCTGCAAAAATTCTAACCCAGGCCAATGATCTTGAATTAGCCCAAGAAATGGCGGAATTAGCCGCAAAAATTCATCGTGATTACAATCATTATGTGATTCAAGATGAGGTGGTCGCTGGCTTTATTCTTTTTGATCAAGCTGGTGTTGCTGAGCCGTTATTACATCCACTCGATACGCGCACGGGAATTAAATATCGTTTATTGCCAATGACGCGCGGAATTATCAGTGAGTTATTTAGCCCAGAACAAGCGTTGCAACATTATAAATTAATTAAAGAAAATTTATTATATAGCGATGGTGTGCGTTTGATGAATCAGCCCGCAACTTATGCTGGTGGTGTCAATACGATTTTCAAACGTGCTGAATTAGCCGCGAATGTTGGGCGCGAAGTTGGTTTGCAGTATGTGCATGCGCATATTCGTTTTATTGAAGCGATGGCTAAATTGGGGCATGCAGAAGATGTTTGGCATGGCTTACAACAAATTAATCCGATTCTAATTGATGAAGTGGTAGAAAATGCGGCGAAACGACAAAGTAATAGTTACTTTAGTAGTTCCGATGCTGATTTTGATACGCGCTACGACGCTCAGCAAAACTGGGGCAAATTAAAAGATGCGAGTGTCCAAGTGCGTGGCGGTTGGCGAATTTATTCAAGCGGACCTGGGATTTACATTAATCAATTGATTCGCAATTTCCTTGGCATTCGTTTACGTGAAACTCAAGTTGAATTGGATCCAGTTATTTGTCGCAAATTAGACGGACTAGAGTTTGCTTATGATTACGCAGGTTATGGGCTAAATTTTGTTTATCATGTGCAGCAAGGTGAATTTGCGCCACAAAAGATTGTGATTAATGGTCGTGAATTAAGTGAGTTTACTCGCTTAGATAATCCATATCGCTTAGGTGGAATTGTGATTGCTAAAGACGTTTTCGTTCAGGCATTAAAATCTGGAATAAGCAATCAAATTGATATTTATCTTTAGTTAGGTGAGTTAAAATGTTACAGTCGAAAAATTTTGAATGGTTTAAATCTAAAACCGTGTACCAAATTTGGCCACGTTCGTTTTGCGATAGCAATGGTGATGGGATCGGTGATCTTCAAGGTATTATTGCCAAACTGGGCTATTTGGAACAGTTAGGTATTGAGGTTATTTGGTTATCCCCAGTTTATCGTTCGCCTATGGATGATATGGGCTACGATATTGCCGATTATTTTAACATTGACCCCTTATTTGGTAGCAATGCAGGTATGGATGAATTAATTGCACAGGCTAAAACGCACAATATTAGCATCATTATGGATTTGGTGGTTAATCACACTAGTGATGAACATCCGTGGTTTATTGAAGCTAAAAAAGGCTTAGATAACCCATATCGCAATTATTATATTTGGCATGATCCAGTTAATGGTGGCGCACCTACCGAGCAACGTTCATTCTTTATGCCCTCGGCATGGACGTTTGATGAGACAAGTGGTCAATATTACTATCATTTATTTAGTAATCGACAACCTGATTTAAATTGGGATAATCCGCAAATTCTCGAAGAAGTGTATCAGATTATGAACTTCTGGTTAGAGCGTGGTGTGGCTGGCTTTAGAATGGATGTGATTGAATTAATTGGTAAAGTTCCACTCGAGGGTAAATATACCTCACCACGTGGGCATGAGCTGTTGAAGTTAATTTATCAGCATACCTTGGCAAATTATCCAGAAACGTTGAGTGTCGGTGAAACAGGCGGTGCGAATGTTCAAGATGCGATCTTATATTCTGGTGGACATGATGAATTGGACATGATCTTTGGTTTTGAGCATTTCACGCTTGATGAAGTTGCGGGTAAGTCAAAATGGCATCTTAAAGATTTTGACTTACTGAGCTTTAAACAAGTTTTCAAAAAATGGCAGCAAGGCTTGCATTCACAGGGGTGGAATTCTTTATTTATTTCGAGTCATGATGCACCGCGTCCAGTTTCACGCTGGGGTGATGCTGGTAAATTTAGAGTTGAGAGTGCGAAAATGTTGGCAAATACGCTGCATTTTATGCAAGGAACACCGTATATTTATCAGGGCGAAGAGATTGGAATGACCAATTACATGTTCAGCCAAGTTAGCGAATTTCGCGATATTGAAATGATTAATTTTTATAATGAACATTTGAATCTGGCTGAGTGGGGGCATGAGCGTATAATGCAATCAATTAATAGCAAAGGACGCGATAATGCTCGCACGCCTGTACAATGGTCGGCGGGTGAGAATGCTGGATTTTCCAGTGTTGAGCCTTGGATTAATCTAAATCCTAACTTCAAGGAAGTTAATGTTGCGCAAGCTATGCTAGATCCAAATTCAATTTGGCACTTTTATCAAAAATTAATTAAATTGCGCAAAGAGTTGCCGATAATTATTCATGGTGATTTTGAGTTAATTAGTCCAGAACATCCAGCCGTATTTGCCTATGTGCGTAAATTTGAAGCGCAAGAGTTATATGTAATCTCTAATTTTAGCCAAGTTGGCCAAAAATTTGAGTTAAGCGCTAATTTGCAGCATGCGGAATTATTAACCGCAAATTATCCGCGCGAATTGCCATTTAATGGAGTATTTGAATTAGGCGCATTTGAATCATTGGCATTTTTGTTGCGTAATTAAGTTTGCGTGTGACTTAGGGGTAATTTAAATCTGAATTCAGTTGTAAATGCATGGGGTTAGGATAAGATTTTTGTGGTGAGTGATGTTGCTTAGGTGAATAGAGGAGTGCTATTTTTGAAGTGGTGGAGTTAAAGTATTTTTAATCGGCTTGAGTTTGTCTTTATATAATTTAGACTCAAGTATGTTGTAAATTAAAAGGGGAACGACATGGCAGCAGTGCAATTAAAACAAGTAACTAAAGAATATCCAAATGGTTTTAAAGCGGTACACGGTATTGATTTGGACATTAAAGATGGTGAATTTATGGTGTTTGTTGGTCCATCGGGATGTGCTAAATCAACGACTTTACGCATGATTGCGGGACTTGAAGAAACCACTGGTGGTGAAATTTACATTGGTGATAAATTGGTCAATCATTTACCACCTAAAGACCGTGGCATTGCCATGGTGTTTCAGAATTACGCACTTTATCCGCATATGACCGTGTATGAAAATATGGCGTTTGGCTTGAAAGTTGCTAAATTACCTAAAGCTGAAATTGAACAACGTGTAACCGATGCGGCTAAAAAACTTGAAATTACCGAATTACTTCATAAAAAACCCAAAGAAATGTCAGGTGGTCAACGTCAACGGGTTGCGGTTGGACGTGCAATTGTGCGTAAACCCGATGTGTTTTTATTTGATGAACCATTGTCGAATTTGGATGCCAAATTACGCGTTTCAATGCGGATTCGGATTACCCAGTTACATAAAGAATTAGGCGAGGCTGGTCAAACTGCAACCATGATTTATGTTACTCATGATCAAGTTGAGGCTATGACGATGGGCGATCGCATTTGTATTCTGAATTACGGCAAAATCATGCAAGTTGATACGCCGCTCAATGTTTATAACTATCCTAAAAACAAATTTGTCGCAGGATTTATTGGTTCACCAGCGATGAATTTACTTAAAGTGAAAGTTAACCAAGTTGGTAAAGAAATTCGCTTACAATTTAATCCAAATCTAGAGTTAACTCTACCTGATTTTAAAGCTGCGCATTTAGTTAATTATGTCGGTAAAGAAATTTGGTTCGGAATTCGCCCAGAACATATGACGCTAGTTGAAGATGACACAGTTAAAACTGATAAAGTTGAATTGAATGAGTTAGTTGATGGCACGGTCGATATTGTGGAACAAATGGGTAATGAATCGTATATCTACTTTAGTTTAGCTGAAGCTAAATTGATTGCGCGAACCGCACAATTGAGTAGTAATCGCCGTTACTTGATGGGGGATACCTTGAAATTTCATTTCATGCTTGAACATTGCCATTTATTTGATGTGGATACTGAAGAAAATATTGGTTTATAGAGGATGAAAAATGCGAACTAACCTACGCAGCTTATTGTTTTTTCTGTCACCAGCCCTAATTTTATTAGCAATTTTCTTGTTAATTCCAATTGGCGCAGCGGTGTACATGAGCTTTAATAAAATTGGTATTGAAGCCTTGATGAATCCAGGTGCGATTGATTTTGTTGGATTTGCCAATTATACTAAAATTATTTTTCACGATGAGTTGTTTCGGAAGGCTTTGT
>Ga0247840_10003937_pt1 | contig 24257 bp, 21 predicted proteins | sample LaCruzMarch2015__FD_192404 | JGI IMG/M metagenome (GOLD analysis project Ga0247840, IMG submission 192404) | Freshwater microbial communities from meromictic Lake La Cruz, Castile-La Mancha, Spain - LaCruzMarch2015_17m | ecosystem: Environmental > Aquatic > Freshwater > Lake | place: Spain...
TTCAGCGCACCGACCCGCCAGACCCCTTCCTCAGTGCCGTCGCCCAGGCCCTGACCTATGGCCTGTATGACCTGACGCGCCTGGAGTCGTTGATCCTCAAGCAGGTGCGCGGCGACTTCTTCCAACTCCCGGAGGCCGATTGATGCGCGCCGCCATTCATACCCTGCTCGCCGAACTGCACTTCGCCGGGATGCGTGAGACCCTGGACACGGTGCTCGATGCCGCCGAACAGGCCGGCGATCCGCCCGCGGCGGTGCTGTTGCGCCTGTTGCGCGAGGAACATCGTCACCGCCAGGAGCGCAGCCTTGCCTATCGCCTGCACCAGGCCCACCTGCCCTGGGAATGGTCGCTGGACACCTTTCCGTTCGACCGCCAGCCGACCGTGGACGCCTCACACATCCGCGCCCTGGCCGGCCTGGGGTTCATCAATCGGGCCGAGAATCTGGTCCTCATCGGACCACCCGGCACCGGCAAAACGGGACTGGCCATCGGCCTGCTGCGCCAGGACCTGGTCAACGGCTACCGTGGTCGTTGCGACAACGCCCAGGACTTGATCGATGCGCTTTATGCCTCGCTCGCCGACCACTCCACCACCCGCCTGCTCAAGCGCTTGGCCGCCTATGACGTGCTCTTGGTTGACGAACTGGGCTACATGAACCTCCAGCCCGAGCATGCCAACGCCCTGTTCCAACTGCTGGAACAGCGCTACGCCCGCAAGAGTACCCTGATCACCACCAACCTCGACTTTGACCAGTGGTACGACCTGTTCCGCAACAAGCCCCTGGTCGATGCCCTGCTCGACCGCCTGCAACACCACTGCATCACCCTGCGCCTGACGGGGCCGTCCTTGCGTGCCCCCGTGGCGCCGGCCGACGCGCCCGCCGCCCCACGCTGATCCGCGCCCGCTGTTAGGCCCGTCGTCACGGCCCGGTTCCAGAGGAGAACCGGACCGTGACGACGGCTGGCCTTGCCCTTTACCAACGACCCAAACGGTTCAGTTATCCAGTGCGCACTGCATGGGTCCGTTATTCTTAGCGTAAGTGGGCACATTTCGATTAGCGGCGACGGCGTTGCGCCCGCGCGCGGGGTGGCCGTGGCATCACTGGCCCATCGCGGCGCTGGCGCAAGAACCCCAGGCGGAAAAAGGCCGAGCAGAGTCGCCCGCAGAACTGGCAGCGCAGACCCTCAGGGGCCGGCGCGCAAGCAGGCGCGTTCGGGGGTGGTGCCAAGGCACGCGACGCGAGGGGCAGTGAAACACCGGGGGGTGGGGCGAGTGAACCCTGATGCGTCACTTTCCGCCGTCGGGTCCGATAACGTCGCTGACGTTGGGCGTGGTTCATACGGCCGGGGCGGCTGCGCTGATACCGCGCCCCGGCCGCGCGCCGCGACGCCCGCCGTGCGGCCTGGGCGCAGTCCGGGCCGCAGTAGCGGTTGCCGCGGTCGCAGTGGCGGCAGATCGCCACCTGACGGCCACAGCGAGCGCAGTTGAACAGGCGGGCGGTCGCGGACATCGGCAACTCCTGCCGATGAGCCCTGGATCATCGCCCACCAGCGGGCGATACTTACCTACGGCACGTGCCACGCACGGTCCGGGGTACGGCACTGGAGAAGACTGTGGCGGTCGCGACCAGTGCCGTACCTGTCTCAACGGCACTGATGCTGTAGACCATGGCGCGGTTCTTGTCATCTCCCGCAGCGACGACACCCGCCCGCGCGCGTTGCCGTTGGGGCGAGCGCACGTCCGCCGTCGGTACCAGGCGCGTGGACCGCGCCGGCGCTGGGCTGGGTGCGTCCCCGGCTGCGCTACGCTCCGCCGGGGACGCACCCAGCCCAGCGCCGCAGCCACGCCGGTCGCGGGATCATACGCCACCCCTTTTTCCCTGGCTCCCAACCCCCCTTCGTCCCCCAGCGACCGACCGGTCTTCACCACCCGCGTTGGCGATGACCCGCGCTATCCGCCAACTATCCGCAGGTTTGGGTAGCCATCGACATCTTGCCTAAGGCGGCGCGCGCCACCCACGGACCCCGAAAACGAAGTCGAACCCTGATGGCGCGCGCTCGCTCTTTGGGCGTTCGTTAGGAAATTATTCAATTGTAATCGAGCCTGGCCCCTTATCCTGGCCGGGAACGTCGAACTTGATCTGCGCAACCTCAAGACCACGCTCGGGATGGAACACCTGCGGTGCCGGACCCCGGAGATGGCGATCAAGGAGTTGTGGGTCTACTTGCTGGCCTATAACCTGATCCGCCTGCTGATGGCCCAAGCCGCCCTGCTGGCAGACCAAATCCCGCGCCAGCTGAGCTTTAAACATACGGTGCAGATCTGGATTTCCTGGCAGCAGCGGGGCGGCGGGACCCGCGACGCGGTGCTGATCCGCGCCCTCTTGGTGTTGATCGCCGAACCTCGGGTCGGTTTGCGGCGGGGGCGGATTGAACCGCGGGCGTTGAAGCGTCGGCTCAAGAACTATCTGCTGTTGACCAAGCCCCGGCGGATCGCGCAGGAGGAGGTCCGCCAGAACGGCCACCCCAAGAAACAGCGCTGAACACGCCGATTTTTGGTCCTGAGTCGCAACGGTAACCCGCTGATTTAAAGATGCTCTCTGCTTATCTTCGCGCCATTCGAGCCTGGCCCCTTTTCCGCCTTCTTTTCCGCCTTTTCCGGCCCCTTTTCCTGCGCGTTTTTCTTACTTTCCTTTTTGCTGGTGTAGAATCGGCGCAGAAACGCGGAACCGCCGAAGACAAGTGCCGTAGACATGGCAAAGCAGGCGAACAACCACACGATAAGTTCGGCGTTAGATGTGGTCTCGGCTCCTTCAAGTCCAAAACGCTGGTAGACCTGATCCCAGACCCTATCCGGTACCAGGCGGACGATGTAGCCGCCTATTTCCGTTGTGTATAAAGCGTGTGTCAGGAGTGCTGCTCCCAGGATAGTTACCACGAAGTGTAGAAAGACGCTGACAACTTTCATGATATGCGGGAAACTAAGCTGTCCGTGTCGAGGCAGATGCACTTCCTGAGCGATAGCGTTGATCCAGGATGTCCGTAAAGAACCCAACGGAAACAGTGCCGTAAGTGCGAGTCATGGTCTTCGGGATATAGCTGACAGGTTGTGCCAACAAATATGCGCGCAATGCTTTAAACTCATTCAGGTACTCAAGCGTGATACACCCAAGGCTAATTCGTCGCGGCCCCTTTGGGTGGAGCCGAAACTCCCCACGGCGGACACCGTCCAAGAATGTTGCATCGTCTATTGCTCCATCATCACGCCAGAGTGCAAACCACACATCACGGTCCGCAATCCAGTCCAGAATCGCCCCAAGTCTTCCGCCGCTCTGACGGTCCACGATATAGTATCGTCCCACGGGAATGCAACCATCATTCGGGACATTCCCCGAGGCTGGGCTACTCCGGTGCCGCCCGTTTCCAGAAAAGGCCGTGCAATTGACGCCATCGTAGTTCAAGCGGGAAAAAACTTGGCTGTTTAATAAGAAGGTGCAACTTGCGATGCCGGGCATGATGGCCTCCAGTCGTCAAAGGATTGCTAAAGAATATCTTACTCGAAAAAAGTAACACGCGAAATCTGACCGCATCTCTTCGACAGGGACTCCCTGATCCTATAACGCGAGAGCTCACCCATCTCTTGTTTTCATGGGGTCAAATTGATTGTCGTTAGCGGGGCCAGCGAAAAGAACTCGAACCTCTTTGCTCCACTCTTGGATTCCGGACGAATTAAGTATACTGTCCCCGGAACTCGGGGTCATGGTTCCGGCCAACCGACGCTCTGGCCGATAAAGTCCAAGGCTCCAGCTTGGGCCGGCAGGCCAAGGCTGAAATATAGGACTCCAAATGAGCATCGCTGGCCGGAACGATGATCAAGGCCGTGGCGGGTACTCTGGGCAACCGGAGCCTCATCGTCTGATCTTTCTCGGTTCTGGAATGAAGTAAACTGTCCCCAGAATTGGCGCACATCGTGATTCGTTCGGCGAATTATGTAAATTCTCCCTAGAACTCAACTTGCCCCGGAACGCAAACTCTGCGCCGAAACTCCCGCTCGTTCAGCGTATCTCAAGGTCCTTTTTGGAGAACGACTCGAGAAATGCCTGTACCAACGGATCGAGCAGACTGGTTGTCCGAATGATGTAGATGCTGTCTTCATACAATCGAACCGCGTACCTTGTGAGCGCCTTACCATCCGCCACGGTACCAGTTGGCCCTGTGCGGATGAGACTAACGGCACGCATCGCCTCCTGATGCGAAGCGAATCGTACCCGGTAGAGCGCGAAATCGACTGTACCCGAATCAGCTTGTTTGTGCACTACAAAATAGCGCGCCAGAACTGCTGCGTCCGACGTCGGAATTTCGGTGGCAGGTATGAGTTTCGCGACATACGATGGCTCGTTAGCGCGGTCCACGTGCTCGCAAACGCTGTACGAATCCAGTCCATCAACTAAAGCCGCGACAATCATTTCTTTGACGATGTCAAAAACTCTGTTATCGTCCGCGGGTTCCTGCGCGACGGCAAAAGAAGAAAAATTTAACTGCAAGAATAGCAGGGCAATGCCGAACGCTTTCATGGGTACCTTCTCAAAGCGGGTCGACTCGCTTTTTCGTATTCGATAGAAATAGTGCGCGCTGCGCCGATTTCGCCAAGCTGCTTTGCCCTGTCGGCTGATTTAGGTCCAGACAACTGGATCAGGTAGTCATTAAAATCAACAAAGCCGTTCGGTCCTCCGCAAATTTCGATGCATCCGATCGATGCATATACTTGACGATGGGGATCGTCGGGGCCGTCATGTATCAAGAAATTACCATACACTTGCCACGCGCCTTTCTCTGGCGACGATGCGCTGTGAACCGTGTAGTCCGGAAGCCAAGCTTTGATAACATGGATTTGGTGGTCGGCAAGACCTACGACTTTAGCCTGTCCTCGTTTTCCGTTTTGATGCACGCCAAAACGAAGCACCTCGAACTTCCGTTCTTGCGAGACCCCTTTGCTATCCTTGCCGGAAACGGTTAGCTCATAGGTCGGAATGCTATAATACTCGGCTCCGCCATCTGGATAGGCCCACGTCACCGCAGTGCCGATTGGCTTTGCGCCCGCGCGCATTTTAATAGATCTCATTTGCGCCTCTGTTTATTAACGCTCTAAAGTGAGGGGATAAGGGGCCGCGGGGATAAAGGGCCACGAGGGGATAATAAGCCAGGCTCAACTAAATCCCGTAAACGGAGAAAGCATAATGGAGCCTGGCCCGAATGGCACTGACTTAAGCCACAAGCATCGCAGAAACAATCGGTTGCGATGCGGCGAAGCGAGCCAAGAACTGTTGCGGACCAGGCCGGAGCCAGGAAACACCCCGGAAAATGCCGCTTCCAGTCAAGCGACTGCTTGGCGATCCGCCTGCAAGTCGCTGATTATTAGAAGCTGCAGCTTAAGTCAGTGCCATTCGAGCCTGGCCCCTCATCCAGCCCCTTATCCCCTCTATATTTCCCTCCTTCTCCTTCGTCCCGGTTTCCCTTTTGATCTAGCGCGAAACATAACCGTCGGAGACAATGTCGCCGGTTCTAGCATCTATCGAGAAGCGAGCCTTTGTGCCGCGATTGCCAGCGTTTGTCTCGATCTCAAATCGAATGACGTTACCAAACCAACCGCGGCGTATAACTATTTCCAATGGCTCGACAAACGCCCAGCCGTTTTTCGATGCCTCGGATCGCGCAATTTCGATGGCTTGGTCACGTTTAATCATTTTCTGGGATTTGTCCGAGTGATATCGACACGCGGAACAATGTTCCACCCAAAGTAATTGTGCCTATGGCGATGCCTTCAGAAGTAAGTTGCGAAACGGTTACGTAACCACCTTGAAGTGGAAATTTGATCGCGCCAAATGCACTCGCTACACCATAGACACGCAATTGCCCGTAGCCTTCGGCGAGAGTTTCTTCCAAGTAGCGAAGAAGTGCTGATCGCGAGTAGGCGGACATATTTAGTTCGGCTCGTAGTTTTCGGAAGGGTCTAATTCTTGGCGAAAAGTGGCGATGTACAAGCTCATGAAACAGCGTTAATTTTTGCTCGGATAGAGACTGTTTACGGGAAACTCTAATTAAACCATACGCCGTCGTCTCTCCTAAACTGCCTCCGGCTATATTTCCTGGTCGAGAGACACGCAACTGGTTTCCGGCAGGAGGAGTGGGCCCAACATTTGGACGCGGATATATTTGGGGGCGTCCGCGGGCCATTACAGCCCGTCCCTGCCCTTTCAGCAATATGGCCTGGATGGTTGAAACTCCGAGTAGTGACACTGCACGCGCGAAATGCCGTCCGGCCTTTTCAAAATCCGGGTCGTACCGCGCACTAAGAGCGTCAACGGCGCAGTCGTAAAGCGCAGCAGCTCCTTCAAATACAACAAACCCTAGCGAAACTACGCCAACGCCAAGAAGGACAATGTCTACAACCTCCCCAATTCCAATAATGTGAGAGCCCACCCATACTACCAATGTGCCTGCAATTATCGTGAGGGTTTGCGGTTGCAGAAAAGAACCCACAATCGCTCTAGCGTCCGGAGGTATGTAAGGTAGTGATCGATTTATTGCCTCCCCGATCTTGTCGGAATCTGACATACGTGAAATTTCAACCGTTGTCAACATTGTCATATGTTTCCCTTGTCCCGATGGCAGCTAGCGTAGCGTTTCTTGGTTGTGGAATTCAGTAAAGTGTCCCTGGAACTCCCCGAGAATTCCCGATACTTGCTGAATAATCGATAAATACATCCGCTCATTGGCGAAAGCCGCGAAAATATACAGCACGATGGCCATCGTAAGGAACAGACAGGTCAGAACCACGATCGGCAACAGGGCTGTCGAGAGAGCCATCGTCGATTGAGGAATGGAATCGTCTTGCAGGCGAGTCAATACCGTGAATGGATTGGCCAGCAAAGGTACGAACCAGAACAGCGCGCCTGCGACACTCGCCACACCGAACAGAAGAACGATGCCGACATAGCGCCAAGCGTTCGCCAATCTTGTTCGGTTTGCCAGGAACCGCACTTCTTGCTCACTCAAATCCATGATCTCTCCCGTATGACGCCTCGGCCTTGATCATCGTTCCGGCCGGCGCTGCTCATTTGGAGTCCAAGGCTTCAGCCTTGGCCTGCCGATCCAACTGAAGCCTTGGACTCCGGTGCCCCGGGTGGCCGAAACGATGATCAAGGCCCCCCTTATTACCTTAAGGCACAAGTCAAGACCTGACGCTATTCTTGCTCGCGGCGAGCGACGCAGGGTTACACGACCAGGTTCGGATAGGTTAGGCTATTCATGAGGTTCATAATTGAGCCTGGCCCCATTTTCCGAATGCAAGCAGGCGCTCAATCACCGCATCGCCCACCGCTATACCGAACCTTGCATTTATTCCTGACATTCCATCGACATCGAGAACGACCGCAGAGCACGTATGACCCCGGGATTGCTCCCGCTCGATCAGGGCATCAAGATGAGATTGAAGGAACTGCTTTCCTAGTGACCGCTGCCGAATTGACGGCAAACGGCGAGCAAGATGAGAGGACAAGAAGTTGCGTAGAATTGCGTCGGCAGCTTGCGTGCTGCCTGATGGTACCGATCCTGGGAATTGAGGGCCTGGAATGCCAGTTGCTGCCGGCTTGGTTCCGGGGAATAGCGGCTTCGTGCGGCGTTTAGCGCCTAGGCCAACAACCGCTTCATGCAGCTGCGCGCGCGCATCTGCTTCGGATAGCCCAGTGAGATCCCTCCAAACAATCTGGCGAAGCAGACCATCCGGCTGGCAATCGTCTACCTTGATTGGAATGATTCGCCTATCGCTTCCGTTCGCGTCCCGTGCAAAGAATGCGGCCCACTCCGCAGCGACAAACTTAGAATCGAGCGAGCTTTGCGACAGAACCAGGATTAGACGTTCCGACTGCTTAATTGCCTCGTGCATCTGGAGAGCGAAGTTGTGGCCATCCTCAAAGTCCCAGCGTTGTGCAATCACGGTGTAGCCGAACGCTTCAAGTTCCCAGTAGATCCACTCTGCCCACTCTGTGTCTGGACTTGAATAGCTTAGGAAGAAGTGTTTCATAGATCCTACGGCCTAACGTAACGTCTAAAGTATTTTAGGACGTTATTGCTCTAGGTTGAGTTAGGATATTCTTGTGCTCGGCTGAATTCTGCTGAGCATCCAAGTATCCTCATCGCTTTCTCACTCCGAAGTCCGTGTCGATACCAGGAATTTTATACCTGAGATATCTGACAGATTCACTCAACTGTCCCTCTCCGCTCCCATCCTCCAGCACAACAGTGCGCAACCCAGGTAAGGGCGCAGAACGACGACGAGTGTAGTTTTGCTGTCATGGCGAAACCATGACCTACGTCACACATTTTTGTTTCCGCTGCTGTCGGTGGGTCATGGCATGCTCGCAGGGTCGACACGGCGGCGCTGGTACCTAAAGCGAGAACCCAGCGGCTTTTGTGTGATCGCTGTGCAGGTTTCTGCGAAAAATCGGCAGTAACGAGCAATGGATCAGTCAGAGTGAAGGTACGGGCGCACGCTTCGGAGCGGGCACCGTCGTGGACCTGGTTCAGGACTGCGCGCAACCCCCATCTCAATGTCGGCTGCTGTGCTATTGACGGAACGTTGATGGATGTGTCGACGACTCGGGGGGTTCCTGCCCGCCCAACTCCTGATATCGCTGGTCGGGCGTTCCGTCTTACTCGTGCAGGTCCGAGCGCTCTAGGAGGTACCCTCCGGGGCTCTGGATTCCGGCATCCTGCCGGAATGACGCGGTGTCGGGGACTCGGTCTTACTCGTACAGGTCTGAGCGCGCTGAGAGGTACCGTCCGTGGCGACTTCCTTCCGGCATCCTGCCGGAATGACGTAGCAGGGTCCTCGCCAGCCAACCCTCAGACCGCGAGTTTCTTCTTGATGAAGTCAGCCAGGACGCCGGCCAGGGTGCCGCCGATGCCGGCGATCAACCAGAGGGGGAGTCCGATGCCGGCGCCCAGCGGGACGATGCCGGCCGCGCCATTGCCGACCACGACAAAGGCGGCGATGATCGCGCCCAGGCCGAGTCGCAGGCGCCAGGAACGGGCGTCCCACAGGACATGCTTCAAGGCTCGCGACATGACCTTGAGGAGCGGCCAACCTGCCTTGCGCTCGCGGGTCAGTGCGAAGATGGCGCCCATCTTCTTGAACCCCCGCAGTTCGCCCTGACGGATGCTGCTCAGTTCCCGCACCCAGGCCAGCAAGAGTTGCTGTTCGGCCGCGGGCGCGCGCAGCAGCGCCTGGACGAGTGCGGGTTGAGTCTCGGTTTCTTGCGCTGCGGTCACTTCAATCTCCTGATAGATCGGATAAAACCAGCCGGACGATCGACCAGCGGTCACGCCTGGGGGCGGTTGCGCCGGTGATTGTATCCGCGATGCGCGTTGCTGTGATGGCGGAGGTTGAAGAGCGGGCGAGGACCTCGCGGAAGATGAAGGTTTGCCGTGCAGCAATTCCAATGTCTTGACGGCATCGCGCGACCGCTGGTGGATGCGGCGCGCGGGCCTTGACCATCGTTCCGGTCGTAGGGTGGACAAGCGACAGCGCAGTCCACCGAATCCCGCGCCGCCGCTGGTGGACTGCGCTGCGCTTGTCCACCCTACGATGCTACGTTGCTCTCACGGAGCCACGGAGATCCGGAAGTGTCTTTCTCCGTGTTTTCGTGTCTCTGTGAGCGATTTCTTCTATCCCCCCGCACCGAGATTCCGTGTGCGAAGATCGAGGTTGCTCCCATGGGGTCGGCGCGTGACGTTCACCCGAAATCCGGAAATTGCTCACACAAAGGCACAAAGAAAACTCAGAAAAACAAGTGAGTGAAAGCGTCCGACGGGTTGCCGCGCCGGTGATCCGGTCGACCGATCGAGCGCGCCAAGACACTTTGTGATCTTTGTGTCTTTGTGTGAGAACTGCCTTTCCTGGGTTCACGCTACCATGCGGAGTTTACGGGGCTGGCGGCTGGACGCTGGCTGCTTGTTCCAGGATCATTGGCCGATCATCAGCAGAGACCGCACCGATGAATTACACCGCCATCCTCGAAGCCTTGGGCGAGGCCAGCCTGTTCCAACTGTATCGCTTGAACGTGGCCATCAGTAATCAGCTCGATGATCCGGCGCGGATCGCCGCGGTGAAGCGCGTGCTGCGTGTCGGTCAGACGATCCGCTGGTTCCACAGCACCGAGAACCGCCTGATCGAGGCGAAGCTGTTGAAAATGAATCGGACAAGGGCTGATGTGCAGGATTTGGCGGACGGGAGGCGGTGGACCATTCCGTTTCACCTGATCGAACTGGAGGGTCAGGACGTGACTATCGGCGCGCGGAAGCGTCAAGCGCTGGACCGCAATCGCCTGAGCGTGGGCGATCGGGTGGGCTTCAAGGACCGCCAGGGTCAGGAGCGGTTTGGTCAGGTGGTGAAGCTGAATACCAAGTCCGCGGCGGTCCTGGTGGATGCGCTGCGCTGGCGGGTCAGCTACGGGCTGCTGGTGGCGGTAATCGACGGCGATCTGGGGGACGAGACCCTGGCGTTGCCGGGGCAGTGGGCGGCGATCACAGACGAGGATGCGCGGGGTTCGTCGACAGCGTTACCCGAGCAGCTCGGGGAGGATGATGGCAGCGATGATAGTGAGTTTGCCTGACCGGCCATGATCGGCGCTCCGGCCAAAGCGATGATCCGGATTTATCCACAGATGTCACAGATGAACACAGATGAAGAAGAGCATCTGTGAAAATCTGTGTTCATCTGTGGATAAAATTTCCGCCTCAAGGCCGCCGCGGGCGCTGGCCGGAGCAATGATCATACTCGGCTCGCAGGTCCCCGGGGCGCAGAGCGCCAAGACATGCATGACACCGCTGGAGTGTTTTGACAAGTATTTCTTGTAGGTTGGGCTGAGGGACGAAGCCCAACGAGGAGCCAAACGTAAGACGCTGAAATATTGGGGTTCGTTCCTCACCCAAATCGACGGCAGTTCAGGGGCGTCGAGCCCCGATGCTTTGGGTGATTACAACAAACGGATGGGGTATAGATTTCCTCGGAAATCCCCTAATGCCCCGTACGCTTAAGCCACGCTTTGACCTGTTCGGGGTCCAGCCCGCGTAAGCGCTCCTCAGCGTCCAACCCGCGTAAACGCTCCTCGGCGTCCAACCCGCGTAAACGCTCCTCGGCGTCCAACCCGCGTAAACGCTCCTGCGGGTCTAACCTGCGCAAGATCTCCTCAGTGTCCAACCCGCGTAAACGCTCCTGTGGGTCTAACCTGCGCAAGATCTCCTCAGTGTCCAACCCGCGTAAACGCTCCTCGGCGTCCAACCCGCGCAAACGGTCCGCAACATCCATCCGTTCCAGCAGCGCTTGGCGCTCTTCCAGGCTGAGCGCGTGAAAATCGTCGATGAGCATCCGATACGTGTCAAGTTTGAAGTCGTCGAGTGTATAAGCCATGGTAGGCAGCTCCAGTCGATGGATGTTCGCTAAATGATAGCGCAGCAGGTGTGCCGCCGGGCTACGTGGCTGATAGTGCGCCAACCCATAGCGGATTCGATCCATTTCGCTGGCGAACAGTTCCCACGGGGCGTTGCGCGGGTCCTCGGCCAGGGCGTTCAGGACGATCAGGCGGATACGGCGACTGCCCCAGTCGAGATCGTACACGCCATGCCAGGCCGTGGGGTGCTGGGCACCCGGCGCGAGTTGGGTGAACAGCTTGGCGGGATGGCGGGTGGCGACCGCGTAGAGGCCAAAGGCCGCCTCTGGCAGCAGCCGATCGACGGCGGCCGGCGGTTCCACCGGGTCGGCGGGGCGCTCGGTCGCGGGCGCCGCGGCCGTCGCCTGAATGGAGGCGAGTTTGCGGTAAGTGACGTAGTGGCCGATCAGTTCTTCCATCGCCCAGCCATCCAGCGCTTCCTGTTTGGATTTGTAGCTGAGCACATGGTGGGCGGTCAGGTTCTCCAGCCCGTCGGGGAGTTCCCCCAGCGCCGCCGCATCGGTGACCGCCGCAGCGCCGGGCAGCCGTTCGATGATCAGCACATCCAGCCGCTGGCTCTTGAGTGCCAGCTCTTTTTCCAGCTCGACGCGCCACGGCCGGCCGGTGAATAGGTCGGTCAAGGCGATGCCGAAGAGTCGATGCCAGGGGGTGTGATCACGCATTTGCCCAGCATACCGCATCACGCCGGGATGAAGGTGCTCCCACATAACAGACCGTCGAGGCGTCCGCCGGACGCGGCGGCGCCGCCCGCTAAAGCGTCGACCTCCGGTCGGGCCTTGCTTGATCATCATTCCGGCCGGCCGCGGACGGTCCGCACAGCGGACCCGACGGGTCACGGTGCTGCCGTAGGGTCCGCTGTGCGGACCGACAACCTTGCGTCGGATCTCAGGAGCGGAAATTTCATCCACAGATGTCACAGATGTCACAGATGAACACAGATGTTTTTCTTCATCTGTGACATCTGTGGATAAATCCGGATGACCGCTTTGGCCGGAGCGGCGATTATGGCCTTCACCGGGCGCGCTCCAATTTCCGCTCCCGCAGCCAAAGGAAGATGACTGGGGTGACGACCAGGATATGTACCAGGCTGGAGAGCATCCCGCCGACCACCGGGGCGGCCAGCGGCTGCATGATCTCGACGCCGGTGCGCTGGAGCCAGAAGATCGGGGTCAGTGACGCGATGGTGGTGGCCACGGTCATGACCTTGGGACGCAGCCGCAGCCGGGCGCCGGCTTTGACGGCTTGCGTCAATTCCGCGCGGGTCAGGGGGCGGCCGAGTTCCTGGGTCATGCTTTGTACCGATTCCTCCAGATAGGTGACCATGATGATGCCGGTCTGGATGGCGGTGCCGAAGAGCGCGATGTAACCTACCCACACGGCGACGCTGAAATTGAATCCCATCCAGGCTTGCAGCAGCACGCCGCCGGTGAGTGCGAAGGGCACCGCCAATAGGACATGGGCCGCTTCTCCCACCGAGCGGAAGGTGATCACCAGGGTCGCGAAGATGATGAGGATGACGGCGGGGAGGACGTAGCCGAGGGTTTTCCGTGCGCGCAACTGGTTTTCGTATTGACCGGAGTAGTCGATGGTCATTCCCGGCGCCAGGGTGATCTCGGCGGCGATGCGCTCCTTGATCTCCTCGACGAAGCCGCCGAGGTCCCGGTCGCGGACGTTGGCCTGCACGAAGACCCGCAGCCGGCCGTTCTCGCTCTGGATCTCGTTGGGACCGACGACGCGCTTGAGGTCGGCGATCTGGCGCAACTGCACGGTCGCGCCCGAGGGGGTGGCGACCAGGATCTCGCCCAGCCGGTCGATGTCGCCGCGCTCGGACTGCTCCAGCCGCACCTGGAGCGGCCAGCGTTCGCGGCCCTTGATGCTGGTGCCGACGCTGACTCCGCCGATGCCGGCCTCGACCTGACGGAAGACCTCGGCAACGCTCAGCCCGTAGCGGCCGAGCTGTTCGCGCCGCACCTGGATCTCGAGATAGGGCTTGCCCTGCACCCGTGAGGGCGCGACGCCGACCGCACCCGGCACGCGATTGATCACGCGCTCGACCGCAAAGGCCTGCTCCTGGAGTGCGTCGAGATCGTCGCCGAAGATCTTGACGCCGACCTGGGCCCGGATGCCGGTGCTGGTCATCAGGATGCGGTTTTCGATCGGCTGGAGGAACCCCGGCACATAGCCCGGCACATTCATGAGACGTTCCGAGAGATCGGCGATGATCGAGGCCTTGGTGGTGCCGGGCGGCCAGGCGTCGGGCGGCTTGAGCTGGATGGTGGTTTCGATCATCTCGACCGGGGCCGGGTCGGTCGCGGTGGCGGCCCGCCCCAGTTTGCCGGCCGCCGAGGCGACCGCCGGGTGCGCGCTGATGACCTGGTCCTGCCAGGCCATGATGCGTTTCACCTCGCTGAACGCGGTGGCGGGCAGCAGCACCGGCATGAAGAGCAGCGACCCCTCTTCCAGGGTGGGCATGAATTCGGTGCCGAAGCCCTGGGTATGGCGGGCGATGGACTCGGGCAGGTGGGCGTTGAGGGCGCGCGGCAGCCCCCAGGCGATGACGATGCAGACGGCGAGTAGGCTGGTCGCGAGCCCCAATACGGTCTTGCGGTGGCGCAGTGCCCAGTCGAGCACCGGTTCGTAGAGGCGCAGCAGGCGCTGCATCAACCAGTTCTCCGACTCCGGCTGGAAGGGGCCGCGGATCAGCAGGGTACAGAACACGGGGACGGCGGTCACCGCGAGCAGGGTGGCGCCGATCAGGGCGAAGGTCTTGGTATAGGCCAGCGGATGAAAGAGCTTGCCTTCCTGGCCGGTGAGCAGGAACACCGGCACGAAGGCGAAGATGATCACCAGCATCGAGAACACGATGGGCCGTCCGACCTGGGTGGCGGCGGTCAAGGTCTGGGCGAAGACCTCGGCGGCGTTGAGCCGGCGGCGCAGCGCGGCCTCGGCGCGCTCGCAGTGCCGGATGACGTTTTCGGTCATCACGATGCCGGCATCCACCAGAACACCGATGGAGATGGCGATCCCGGTCAGCGACATGATGTTCGAGGGGATGCCGAACTGATCCATCAGAATGAAGGCGATCAGGATGGAGGCCGGCAAGGGCAGGGTGACGATCAGGATGCTGCGGAAATGGAAGAGAAAGAGGATGTGCATCAGCGTCACCAGGATGACTTCCTCGGTCAGCGCCTCCTTGAGGGTGGTGATGGCGCGCTCGATCAACTCGCTGCGGTCATAGAAGGCAGCCAAGGTGACGCCCTGGGGCAGACCGGGCGTCAGGCTGCTGATCCGGGTCTTTACATCCTGGATGACGCGATAGGCGTTCTCGCCATAGCGCATGACGACGATCCCGCCGACCACTTCCTGCCCATTCACATCGAGCGCGCCGCGGCGGAACTCGCCGCCGACGCGGATGGTGGCGACATCGCGCAGATAGAGCGGGGTGCCGTTGCGCGGCAGCACCGGAATCTGCTCCAGGTCGGTGAGATCCTGCACCAGGCCGATGCCGCGGACGATGTATTCGGCGCCGTTTTCCTCGATGGTTTTGCCGCCGACATTGAGATTGCCGCTGCCGACGGCATCCATGACCTCGCCCAGTGTGGCGCCGTATTGCTTCAGTTTGAGTGACGAGACCTCGATTTCATACTGACGCACGAAGCCGCCGATGCCGGCGACCTCGGCCACGCCCGGCACGGCGGCGAGTTGATAGCGGATGAAGGTATCCTGCAGGGTGCGCAGCGAGCCTAGGTCCTGCGTGCCCGAGGTGTCTTTGAGATAATACTGGTAGACCCAGCCCAGGCCCGTGGCATCCGGTCCGAGCCGCGCGATCACCCCCGTCGGCAGCAGGTCGCCCAATGAGTTGAGCCGTTCCAACACCCGCGTGCGGGCAAAGTAGACATCGACCTGATCGGCGAAGATCACCGTGAGGAACGAAAAGCCAAACATGGAACTGGCCCGCACGGTCCGCACCCCGGCCAGGCCCTGCAATGAGACGGACAGCGGGTAGGTGATCTGATCCTCGACCTCTTGCGGCGAGCGGCCGGGCCAGTCGGCATAGACGATGACCTGATTTTCCGAGAGGTCGGGAATGGCGTCGATGGGCACGCGCTGCAGCGCAACCAGGCCCCAGGCGCAGAGGGCGAGAAAGCCGCTCAGGACCAGGCAGCGGTTGTGCAGCGACCAGTGGATGAGCCGGGTGATCATGAGATCTGTGCGTACTCCGTGCCAACTGACGTTGCAGCGTCATTCCGGCGGGATGCCGGAATCCAGAGCCATGGATGGTCCCTCGCGGCGATCTTGATCATCGTTCCGGCCAGCTTTCGTCGGAATTCAGGAGGGGAAATTTCGTCCACAGATGTCACAGATGAACACAGATGTTTTTCTTCACCTGTGTTCATCTGTGACATCGGTGGATAAATCCGGATCACGGCCTTGGCCGGAGCGGCGATCCTGACCGTTCCTGCCGTAGGGTGGACAAGCGCAGCGCAGTCCACCAGCGGCGGCGCGGGATTCGGTGGACTGCGCTGTCGCTTGTCCACCCTACTTGCTCACCTCGTCGCCGCAGTCGAGCATGGCGGACCCGAAGAAGGGGTTACGCAGTTGCCGCGACCGGGAGAGCCAGCGGGCGGTGCCGAGCACCGGGGTCATGGGGCACTGATAGATCCAGAGTGGCTCCCGGTGCTGGAGGTGCTCGGTGCGGGCCAGATCCGCCACCGCGGTACTGAAGGGCTCGAACGCACGGCGGGCCGCCTCGAGATCGGAGGCCTCGGCGAGTGTGCCGGTGAACGCGGCTAGTTCACCCCGCATCGCCGCGGCATCGCCGGCGAGATGGGCGGCGAGCGCCGCGCGCAAGGCGGGCAGGTGCTGTTGGTAGGCGGCAAGATCATCGCCCGCGAGTGCGTTCGCGGCATCGGCGGTGGCGAACGCCAGGGTGCGCAGCAGTCCATAAGCCGCCTCGGCCGGCGGTGGAGGAGCGGCGGGAATGGTGACCGGCATGACATGGCCCTGGTGCGGGTCCGCGGCGGCGCCCGCGTGGGCGAGTTGGGCCTGCGCATCGAGGATCAGGGCGGCGGTGGTCACGACGCGGTCGCCCGCGTTGAGACCGCCAAGCACTTCAGCCTGGGTGTCGCCCACGCGGCCCAGCCGGATCTCACGGGCACGATAGCCGCCCTGCTCACCCAGATCGAGATAGACGATGGGCCGGCCGCTGTGCTGCAGGACGGCCGCGCGCGGCACGAGCAGACGGTCCGGCGTGGTGACCGACACCAGCGCCTGGGCGGTCTGGCGGTAGCGCAGCCGTCGTTCGGGATTCTCCAGGATGACCCGCACCCGTGCCGTGCGGGTCTGCTCATTCAGGTTGGGATCGATAAAACTGATGGGGGCGGTCAACACCTGGCCGGGGAGCGAGGGCACCGACACCTCCACGGTCTGGCCCAGGCGCAGCCAGGCGAGGTCGGGCTCGTAGGCGTCGAACACGAACCACATGCGCGAGAAGTCGCCGATCTCGAACAGCGGGTCGTTGGTCTTGACATACTGGCCCTCGTAGACGGCGCGCGAGACCACGGTGCCGGACAGCGGGGCACGGATGTTGACCATGGCGGTGGGTTTGAGCGTGCGGTCTAGAATGCGGATCTCCTCCTCGGTCAGCCCCAGTTCGAGCAGCCGTTCGCGGGCCGCCGCGCGCTCGGCGCGCGGCGAGGCAACCTCGCCGGCCTTGAGCCGTTCGACATACTGGCGCTGGGCGGTGAGCATTTCGGGGCTGAAGACGGTGGCGAGCGGCGCCCCGACCGCCACCTCGGCGCCCACGTAGTTGACCTGGAGTTTCTCGATACGCCCCGGCACCCGCGCGGCCAGGATGCGATGACGCGTGTCGTCATCGTTGATGACCCCGCTGACGCGCAGGGTGCGGGTCAGCGTACCCTGTTTGACCTCGCTGGTCGCGACGCCGGTCACGGCGGCCTGGGCGGCGTTGAGCGTGACGCGGTCGGGATCGACGGTCGCTGCCGCGGGGTTGCCCCCGACGGCGACGAGGTCCATGCCGCAAATCGTGCAGCGGTCACCGGGTTTGTCTGAGGTGATCCAGGGGTGCATGGGGCACTGATAGACTTGTGCCGCCTGGACTGGTGCCAAGGATGGGTCGGCTGGACCGGCCTGGTCGCGGCCGAGCAGATAGCCGCCGCCGGTGAGCAGGAGACCGAGGGCGAGCAGGAGGGGGCCTTTGATGCTCATAGCGCTTTGGTTGTAGGGTGCGGTGAGGAACGAACCGCACCAAGCGCCCCGGCCGTGCGCGGATTTTCAGGACGCGATCGGGAGCCTGATGGGCGGTGAGGACCGGACGGCGGCGGCGAATTCGGCAAGCCGGTGCATCGCGAATGATGCGGTTCGTGCCTCACCGCATCCTACTCTCGACCTTCAGCCGAAACGACGATGAAGGCCGCCATTCTCACGCTTCAGGCTCCTCCGCGATCCACCCCTGCAACGCTTTGATCAGGCCCTCGGCCTGGGCGCGGCTGGAAATGTTGAACTTGGACTGCTGGCGGTACTCACCGGCGCGCTTCTGATAGCGGCGGATGGTGTATTTGTCCGGTCCATAAATCTCCTTAGTGCGGTCCCAATCCTGATAACGGAAGAGGATGGTGGTCCAGGCGCCCTTGGACAAGATCACCTTGTCCAATTCTTTGCAGGTCTCGATGCCGTCTTCCGTGTAGGAAACGGTCAGGTCCTCGACCTTGTCGGTCATGTCTTCTCTCCGCGAGTCGGTGACGCGGCCCCTTCATGGACGGGCGCCGGATTGTTGCAATGCCTGCCGGATAGCAGCGGTGTTCTTACCCTTAGGATCCAAGCCCAGCGCCAGTGTCAGCGGGGTGCGGCCGGACCCGTCGGGTCGGTTGACGTCGGCCCCGCGCGCGATCAGCCGCTTGACCGTTTCCAGGTGGCCCAGTCCGACCGCCAGATGCAGCGGCGCGTCGCCCTGCGCGTCCGGTCGGTTGAGATCGGCGCCGCGGCGGAGCAGGAAGGCCACGCTATCGCGATCCGCGACCCCGGCCCGCACCAGGGCGAGCAGCATGGCCTGTGCATCCACTGCCGCACCCTGCTTCACCAGCATGACGGCAACCTGGGTCCGGCCGTTGATCAGCGCCAGTTCCACTGGAGTGCGTCCGGCACCATCCACGGCGACCAGCGATGCGCCATGCTGGACCAGTTCGCGGGCGATGCCGACCTGACCGGCCCCGACCGCCACGTGCAGTGGGCGGTTGCCGTCGCGGTCAGCCTGATTCAGATCCGTCTTCCAGTAGATGTGCCGTTTGATCTGATCCAGATCGCCCACCCGGACCGCCCGGCTCAGGTCCACTGTCGGGTGCGCGGGTTCGTCGCAGCCCCCCAGCGGCAAGGTTGTCAACACGGCCAGGATCAGGGCCGGTAGAGCGGACGAGTGGCGCATGGTGCGGATCGGTTTGGCGTATCTTACGGGCTGAACCGCGGGTTCGTCCGGATGGTATCGACCGGGGGAACGGCTCGCAACCGGTATCCTGCCGGAGTCGTCGTATTCGACGGCGGCACCCGCGCCGACTGAATCGGAGTCCTATGATCTGGAAGTTGTTGCTGACGATCGTCGTGATGCTTGGCGCCTATCTGGTCGTGCGCACCCGCTGGCGCGCAGCGGGCCGCGCCGCGGCACAGACCGCTTCGCCGTTGGTGCCCGCCGGTCTGGTCCGCACCATTGCTTACGCGCTGCTCGGCCTCATGCTGGCGGGTTCGGGCTGGTACCTGTTCCGGCAGTGGGAGACCGGGAATGCCGTGCTGGCAGTCCAGGTCGTGAACGCCAACACGGGGGCCATTACCCGCTACGAGGCGCGCCGCCGCACCATCGAGGGTCGCGGGTTCCGCACCCTGGACGGCCGGGAGATTCGGCTCGCGGACGTGGAGCGGATGATTCTGGAGCCGGCGTCAGCCCATCGGGTGCTGTTCGGGACCGCTCCCTAAGGCGACCAGCGCTCCGCCGCGGCGTCGTCGGTCGCCCGCGCCTCCACCCAGTGCTCGCCCTCGGGGGTCGTCTCCTTCTTCCAGAACGGCGCCCTGGTTTTCAAATAATCGATCAGGAACTCGCAGGCGCGAAAGGCGTCGGTGCGGTGTCGGCTCACCACCCCGACGAACACGATCGGCTCCTGGGGCGTCAGGAGACCCACCCGATGGACGATGCGCAGGCCTAAGATGTCCCAGCGGTCGGCGGCCTCCGCTGCGATGGCCTCCAGGGCTTTCTCGGTCATGCCGGGATAGTGTTCGATGGTCATGGCGCTGACCTCGCGATCCGCGCTGATGTCCCGCATCAGACCGACAAAGGTGACCAAGGCCCCCACCTGGGGCTTGCCGCGCCACAGGGCGTCCTGCTCGGCGGCGACCTGGATGGGCTCCTGCTGGACTTGAATCTGATTCATACACTGCAACTTTTGTCGCGACTGCCGGCGTGCGAGGCTGCGTTGTCAGGGCTTCCAGCCCTGACCGCTCCAGTCCCGACGCCGTCAGGCCAGGACGGCCTGACGACGCACTTTCACGGTAAAGCCCGACCCCTAGTGCACAACGCCCGAACACTGGCTGAGACGATGATCAACGCCGACGCGCTCACGCTGGTGTCGCCTTGGGGTTTGCGACGAGTCTAGCGTTCGCGCCTATTGACTGTCCAGGTTCTCAGACCGCGCATCTTGCACTATGCTCGTTGCTTTCAGGCGGGGTGATCGGCCGATGTTCGGTGCCTTGACTGACCAACCCGATGGCGAGGTGTGAGCGATGGGGGTTTTTACCCGATTTCTGGTCATTGAATGTCCACAGGAACTCCACTGCGCGCCCGACGGCACGCATCCGGCGTTCGCGGTCCGATTTACCGCGGATGGCGAGATTCCCTTTCCGCAGGTCATCCTGCGTGCACCCGGGACACAGATACTGCTCAATGGCGCTGCCATTGCGTCCAGTCAGGCCGCTTCCGGCGAGTGGACCTATGTCGCCGCCGTGCCGGTGGGGACCATCGACGGCCACCGCATCAGCGTCCAGATCGAAGGCTGTCGCCAGGCGGAGATCGCTCAGGCGCAGGGCGAAGACTGGATCAAGCATGACCGGGATGTGCATCTGATCCGTCCGCAACGCGTTAAAGTCGAAGCCCGCGTTGCGGAATCCGGCGGTGCCGAAGTAAAGCTCTACTTCGGCATCCACAAGCACATGCATCAACCCTATTACAACACGACCGACCGCAACTACTGGGATGGCGAGAAAGACGGCATCTTCGGCTCGCGCGGCGGCAACTATACCGATTTCATTCCGAACGCCGTGCAGCAATACAGTGATGGCCAACTCCCGCATGCGGGGTTGTCGACGAGTTGGAGCGGCTCACTGATCGAGCAGCTCGACCGCTGCGGCGAGGAGGGCCTCTGCGGCGGCCGCTTCGCCGGCTGGAACACGGCCCTGCGCCGGATGGGCGGGCTGCGAACCGAACTTGGCAACCCGCGGGTCGCCTTTTCCGCCTTCGGTTTCTTCCATCCGCTCATGCCGCTGATTCCGGCGCAGGACATCGTTCGTCAGATCGGCTGGCATCGCGACCTGATCCAGCGAGCATTCGGCGTCGAGGCCTCGCGCGTGCTGTTCCCGCCGGAAACCGCGTTTCATGTGCGCATGGTTCCGGCGCTGATCGAGGCCGGTGTGACGGCGGTGATCTACGACTCGATCCACCGCTTCCGCGCCTGTCGCGACTACCCCTATGCCGGCCTCGGCGAGGGCATGTTGCCGCCGAACGCGGGCGAGCAGACCAATCCGCCGGTGGATGACTGGGTGCAATTGCAGAATATCTGGGCCGGATCGAAAATCTCACCGCGCCTGCTGCGGCCGGAATATGTGGGCTACGAGGACCCGGACGGCAAGCTCCACACCATCATCGCCGTCCCGGCCGAACGCTATATCGGCAACGAGGACGCGCGCGGCGGCTTCGGCGCACTGCAATATGCGGATGTACTGGGCCAGGTTTATGATCGGATCGTCGAGACCGGCAGCTACGATCCCGCGCATCCGCCGTTCTTCCTGCTGCATTCGGACGGCGACAATCACGGCGGCGGTGCGGACAGTTACTACGGGCACAACACCAGTCGGTTGGTCGAATGGCTGCAACAGGACAGCCGCTTTGAATTGACCACGACCGAGGATTATCTGCAGCGCTTCCCGCCCGACCCCAGCCAGGTGGTTCACATCGAACCGGGTTCCTGGGCCGGTGCCGACAACGGCGATCCGCAGTTCATGAAGTGGTTCAGCCGCTATAACCAGCCCTATTCGCCTGATCTGAACTCCTGGGCCGTGCTCACCGCCTTCCAGAATGCAGTACATACGCTGGAGTACAGCGCGCCCGATCATCCGGAACTGGCCGAGGCCATTCGTCTGCTCTTGACCGCCGAAACCAGTTGTTATTGGTACTGGACCGGTCAGCAGGCCTGGGATCAGCAGGTCACCAACGCGGCCAACCTGGGGCTGCGTCTGATCAAGCCGGCGCTCGCCGCGTTGATCGCGGCCGGCCACGATGGCCTTGGGCCGACCATCTTCGCACCCTGGGTGACGCCGGAGAATCCGGGCGGCAAGCGCTGGGGCCAGGGATGCCTGCTCGATGCACCGCGCCAGGGCGTCGCGCACACCTTCGTCGCCGATATCTCCGGGCTGAAACGGGTCGACCTGGTGCTGCGCACCGCGGCCGGGGAACAACGTCTGACCATGCACAACCACGGTCCCTATCCGTGCGAAACCGGGGCCACGGTGACCGCGGACTACCTGACCGCCGACTTGCCGATCGGTGCCGGCGACGTGCGTTACTACATCGAAGCGGAAGACGGTCGCGGGAATGTGTCCAGGGGGGCCTTGGAGCGTATTTGGCTGGCTTGAGATCACCAATAGCGGGAAGCTGCGTGTGGGGAAAAGGCGCCGGCGAGCGATGAACGACAACAGGGCGATTGATTGCGGTGCTGAGTCATTTCACCTATGTCCGAAAAGCTTGATACGGATTGTCTTGCCCGCATTTCTTCCCTAAGAGCCTCGTGGGTCCGAGAGGTCCCGACAGAAACGAGGACGACACCAACAGCCGCGGGGCGTCGCCCGGTCCTGGACCGGGTTTGCGCCCGGGGCGCTCCACTGGGGAAGCGCTTTTCGGAGACCATCCGTCGTGAAAGCGAAGAGCACATGGGGGCAGTTGACTGCCGCGGATGCTAGTGCGTCAACCGTCCGTATTGTTTCCAGGTTTCTGTTGTGGTATCGCATCGAGGCGATCGAACAGACCCGTTTGAATAGCTACCGTCGTTCGTTACGGCCGGGCCAGCGTGCCTTGGTTCCGACATGGACGATCAGGTCCGTCCGTGCTGCCGCGTCCGGGTCCCGGCGCAAGCATGAGTCGTCCTGGTGGCCGCCACGTTTAATCTACAGAGGGCAAGATCCGTGCAATTGGAAATAATCGGCGAAGCAGACGCGGCAAAGCTGATCGAGACCGGGAGTCTGAAGCAGGTGGACCTGGACAGTTTCACACTCCACTAGGTGCTGAACGGCCGCCCGCTGATGGATTTCCTGAGCGGAAACTGCGCTGTGCTCTAATTGCGCGACCTCGATTGAGCATCGCACTGCCGAAACGCGGACTGGCGGAGAGGGTGGGATTCGAACCCACGGTACGCTCGCGCGTACACCTGATTTCGAGTCAGGCCCGATCGGCCACTCCGGCACCTCTCCTGGGGACTACGCCGCTATGTAAGTTGCGACGAGCATGGTAGTTTAAGCGCGTAGGATGTCCTTGTCCATATCTTCTGATCTGCACTCGGCGGACTCCAGGGTTATCCGGCGCCGACGGTTGCGCCGGCTTTGGTCATCGTTCCGGCCAACGCGGTGGGCGGGGCTGTAGGGTGCGGTGAGGAACGAACCGCACCGCGGACAGATGGTGCGGTTTGCAAGCTCCCCGCACCCTACGAGAGACCTGGCAGCCGGAACGATGATCTAGGCCGTTTGGCCCGCGTCCGCGGTCAGCGGCGTGCGCGGAAAAAGGCGCGCAGGGTCTCGCTGCAGGTCTCGGCAAGCACACCCCCTGAGCAGGCGGTGCGGTGGTTGAAGCGGCTGTCGGAGGGCAGCAGGTCGAAGACACTGCCGCAGGCGCCGGCCTTGGGGTCCGGGGCGCCGTAGACGACACGCTCCACGCGCGCATGGATGATGGCCCCGGCGCACATGACGCAGGGCTCCAGGGTGACATAGAGCACAGATCCGGGGAGGCGGTAGTTGTTTCGGTGTTGACCCGCGGCGCGCAGTGCCTGGATTTCGGCATGGGCGCTGGGGTCGCGGGCGGCGATCGGGCGGTTCCAGCCTTCGCCGATGAGAACGTCGTCCAGGACCAGGACGGCGCCGACCGGGACCTCGCCGGCCGCGGCCGCGCGCTCGGCCAGCAGCAGTGCGTGGGCCATCCAGCGAACGTCGGCCTCTGCGGTGGCTGCTTCCGGCTGGGTCATGGCGCTTTCCTGGTTCTGCATGTCACGATCCGCATGGAAAACGCGGCTTGATCATCGCGTTGGTTGGCGCGATCCGCGCGGCGAAGCCCAGGTTACGACTCCGCGTCTGCGGCGGCCTCGGTCCGCGCAGCGGACCCTAGTGTGCCCGACATGGGCATGTACTTGTTACCTGAAAGGAGGTAACCGCAGCGAGTGACAAGAAGCGTAGCGAAACCCAAGGTGGAAGCCGCGAGGCCAGACTGAA
>Ga0247840_10003942_pt1 | contig 24241 bp, 29 predicted proteins | sample LaCruzMarch2015__FD_192404 | JGI IMG/M metagenome (GOLD analysis project Ga0247840, IMG submission 192404) | Freshwater microbial communities from meromictic Lake La Cruz, Castile-La Mancha, Spain - LaCruzMarch2015_17m | ecosystem: Environmental > Aquatic > Freshwater > Lake | place: Spain...
TGGATCTCTTTCGCCAGCCGATATTATATTAATTTTTTCAAAGTTATAATATCCGTGTCTATTCTTTTCGTCATTGTATCTATTTAATATAGACTTAAATTCTGCAATTCTATCACTGCCTACAACCATTGTTACATTTCTATAACCCATATTATATATTTTTGTTGCTAATTCTAATACCATATTTGAAGGCATAACCATTATATGACTCGCATAGTTTCTAAACATCTTAGTCATATATCTTAATTTATCTGATGGTGATAATGGATTTTTAATTGCGTCTTGTGATCTACTTAAAAATATTTTATAATCCATACCTTGGCTGGCCACTGTTCTTATAAGTTTCTCGTGTCCTATTGTTGGTGGATTAAATCTACCAAAAGTAAATGCAAAAGATTTATTAATTGCTTCTGTCTTTATTGAATCTAATTCTGCGTCTGTAATCTCACCATCTTTTATTATATCTTTTAATGCTTTATAGAAAGTTAGATAGTGATATTTTTCTAACATCTTATAAACAACGTTTTTAGGTAATTGATTTTTTCTACCAAATGTTTTTATTTCTTCTGGTGTCATATCAGTAGCAAATGCTGTTGCTCTGTCTTTTAAAACTTCATCACCTATGGCCACTAAATGATTAATACTATCTTCTACTTCAATTACTTTTGCATTTATTAACTCTTGTAAATCTAATATATCGTTAGGGTCTAATTCTTTTAATTCTCTATAGTCTATAAGGTCTCGTTTTAATTCGCCTTGTACTACATCAATTTCTCTTACTTTCTTTTCAAAGTCAGCTGCATAACGTTTTGCATCAAACTTAAATTCTTTTGCTTTTCTTATAAATGTATTGTTCTTAACATCAAATACAGCATCAGCCATTTTATCGTTTGTTTCTTTTACGTTAGGATCTGTAATGATATAATAATTAATAGGATGTTTTGTACCTGGTACTAATGCACCATTAATGTTTCTTAATGACTTGGCTAATTCTTTTCTTATAACATCTCTATCTTCTAATGGCACATCAAATAAAACGTTTACATCTAAATCGGCATCATCTCTATATGTTTTTGTAAGTATTGAACCTACTAAACTATATTTTAATACCGGTCTTATATCATTAAATTGTTTAATTTGATTGTTTATAATATCTAACACACCTTGTTTTAATTTTGGATTATCTGTATCGGCATCATCAAATACACCTTTGGCATATGTTCGTCTAGGTATATCTATTACTGCCTCTTGTATTAATCTAAACATCTTTTCTTCTAGCCATTCTTTCTTTTGCCATCCATCTTTTTGCAATATAACTTTTAATAGGCGTTGTTAAAAATCTTCTTACAACTGAATTTACTTTGTTCATTGTTTGTGTTACTAATTCTTGTTCTGATTTACTGTTATCTACTACAACAAAGCTTGCTAAACCAAAAAGGTTTTGAAATCTACCTATATTATTTTGAACTGATTGCCAAGAATTTTTAGTAATATATTCTGGTACAACTCTTTCTCTTTTAGCATTTCTTTCTAATGCAACTTCTAAACTTGTGTTTACAAATACCATATAACAATCGTAACCTAATAATTGTAACGCACTATACTGGCGACTTATAATATTGTAATCTCTACCTGTGGCATCTATAACTAAACCTAATCGGCCTTTTACATATAAATCTATTTGGTTATCTACAATGGCCTTTGCTCTTGTTCTTAATATATCTCTAAAATATTGTTCTTCATCAGGCATAGATAAAGATAGACCTGCTTTTTTTAAACTGTTTTCTAATATAATATCTGAATTAACTAACTTTAATCCTGTACCTGCAAATACGTTTCTTGCAACAAAAGACTTACCTGAACCTGGCCCGCCTGCAAGAAAGAAAGCCTTAAATATATTAGGGTCGTAAAGGCCTTCTGAAAGTATTTGTTCGTATGATTTCACTAGCAATTCCACTTTCTTAAAGCTAATGCTTTACGTGTAGGTCTTCCTTTTTCATCTTTCATAGGACCTGGATTGCCTGACATACGAGCACAAAACGATTTACGTCTATTGTATGCCTTGCCTCCTTTTTTCAATTCAGATGGTTTTTTTGTAACAGGTGCTTTTAGATTACTACCATCTTTGCGATTAAAGTAATCTCTACCCTTTTGTGTTAATCCACCACTCGGACTTTTAAGCCCTTTGGCATCTTCTTTTATATATTCTTTAAATGTTTTCATTTATCCCTTTACCCAATCTTTGGCTATTGTAAAATTTGCACGACTAAACTCTAGCCTATCTACAAGTTTAACGGCACCTCTCACTCTATCAACGGCCACATATCCTTCAGGATTTGTTACTCTATATCCATCTGGTGTTCTTATAAAATGACCAATTGATTGTATTTGATTTAATTTTCTAATAAGAAAATTCTTTGCACGTTGTAGTGAAATCCAACTTGCAATTGTAAAATATAATGCTTGTTTATTTCTATCAATAAAATCTAAACCATTATCTCTTATTGTTCTATACTTTTTTTTAGTTTCATCTTTAGAAACAGCATCTACTTCTTGTTGTAACATATTTGCATAATACGACCTAAACATATCTATTAATTCTCTTACTTTGGCAATATCGCCTTGTGTATTTTTTATAAAGTAATTAAAGAAAGATTTAAGTTTATAACCTACTGATAATGGGTCTGTTGAATTGAATTGATTTAATAATGGTTCTGCCTTTGATAACGAGCCTTCTGCCATCGCTATAATATTATCAAACTGTGTCATTTCTGCATTATTAAATGTTGCAACGCCTGAAGCATCTTTATAAGTGGCGTCTGTTACAAACACTGATGATAGTTTAGGAAATCCTCTTAATGAGCCAAAACTGGCCTTTAGATTACTCATTTTACTGCCTGTGTATAATGTATGAAATACAATACCTAATCTTGCACTGGCAATTCTTTTACCTATTTGACTATTTGTAGCGACTGCATATGTAATTGTGTTTGGTGTAAATACATAAAAATCTTGGTCGTCTATTGTAGTAGTTTTAACATCGCCTTTTGTAAACAATAAATCACCTTGTAATATGCCTGTGATACCTAACTTAGATAACTCTCTTAAACATACAATGAGTTTATTAGCTAAAACGCCATCGTGGTTTCGCATTATATCACCTGTTGAATAATTAATTTTAGGTGTTACGTTGAATACTGATTTTGTACCAACAAAGAATTTGCCATTTTCTGGATTAATGCCACATATAACAGCAGGCGCACCGTCCCATTTAACAGTTACGTTAAGTCTACCACCTACGTGGCCTGTTAACATTTTTTTGATTGACTTTAGAAAGTTAACTGCATTACGACCACCTTTTGAACCTTGGTCTATAAGGCTATCTTCTAAATGTTCTAAATGGGTGTTTGTACCCTTAGTAACGAATCCTTTAAAACTAAACATTTACCTCTCATTGTTCCCATAAATAAAATCACGCAATCCATTCAATATATCAATTCTATTATACTACACTATTTATAAAAAGTCAAGTCTTTATTAGCTTGTTTTAACAAAAAATGAAGATACATCAGTATTTGAAGCTCCATATCTAAATAAATCGGTGGCGAATCCATCTTTCTGTGATTTGTTACCTGACATAAAGGTATCTAAAAAAAGTAAACACATATTTTTTGAAAATATAAAAGATTGACCTTTTGATTTACACATTTTAACAAATTCTCCTTCATCTATAGTTGATGTTTTATTTATTTGTAATGTATTATATTTTTTATATAACTTATACATATTTTTCATATCAGCGCCGGTAGCAGAAGTTTCTCTCCAACCACTCATAATACTATTTTTACCTATTGATTTTTTAAAATGTTTTTCGCAATAATAATTTACATTTCCTCCTCCTATTTTTCCTCCTGCAGCTGCCGCTCCTTTAATTTCTCCTTGCCAACTAGACGTACTATTAAAAGCTCTAAATTGAACTTCTGCTGTGCCTAACTTAAAATACATATCTATTGAACTAAAAAAATCTCCATTTTTACCAAATATAAATCCTGTAAAAGGTATTATGTTATTAATTTTTCTAACCTTGGTATTATATTTTGTAAGGCTTACTACACCACCTGTTTTTTTTAATGATACGGCTAATAAAACAACGCCTTTAGATTTTAATTCTCCAGCTTTATCTAACACGGTATTATTTAATTCTTGCCAATCTCCATTACCTCTTTCTTTTATTTTTTCAAAAGGGTCTACTGTAGGACTTAAAGACGACATCCAAACGTCACCTGCATTCCATTTATCATCAGCAAAAGATCCTGGTGCCTGTGGTTGACTTCCAGTTTTTTGAGCTAATTCTATATCTATTTTCTGAGCTCTTTTTTTAGCTTCATAAATTTTTTTTAGAAAGTTATCCGTTGATCTACCTTGGTGCATATATACTATTCCAGAAAAATTTGACCTATAAAAATCAAAAACTTTATTTGCTGTTTTTATATATGTTTGATCATCAATCCAAGAAACTGGTCCTGTTTTTAAAAAAACTTCTAAGCTAATTTTTGCTGTAACATATGCCGCTGCTTTTTTTAAATTTGCATCAGTACAATCTTCTGGTTTTAGCTGTTTTTTTATTATATTAAATGCTAGAGAAAAATAATATGCTTGTCCTGATTCAGTTATATCGGTGTTTTCTGATCCACCACCTGAGCCTCCACCTCCTCCAAAATCAGAATCTTTATATATTTTATTTATTGATATATCTATTAATTTTTTATTACTATTACGATAGAATAATTTTATAGGTGAAGTTTTTAAATCTACTTTTTCAGCAAAAAACTTTGTGCCTGAACCTGAACCTATATAAAAAGGTTGTTTGTTTTTAATTTTTAAACTGATGATTTCTGTTCTTTTTTTGCCGGCATAAGGACCTTTTGAAGCTATTTTACTTAACTCTCCGGTAGTTAGCATTGTCATAACATTATTTATATAATGTTATTTAATATTATCGCAAAGAAACTTAGGTATGCCGCCATTTGATTGCCACTGACGGTGTGTATTTTGAAACTTAACTATATTCTCTATATCTTCTTCAAAGAAAGATTGTCTTATAATTGTGCCTGTTGGTTGTTCAACGGCCTGCCATTGTATCTTATTATTTGATTTAACCATCTTCTTTTCATAACTTAGTTGAGAACCAAGATGGCCTGGTCGTTTATCGTTTCTATGAAATCTTACTTTTTGTTTCTTCATATTTTAAAGTCTGAAAACTTATCATAACTTGTTTTCACCTCTATTTGTTTTTGGTTAGCATCTACAATATTTTGTGCATTGTTAGATACATCATATAACTTCATCTTGGCTCTATCTACACCAATAATAAAGGCACGATTGATACTTGGGTCATTATAACGATTCTTTAATTGTTTAATCTTCATTTGACCTAGTGCTTCTAATTCTTCATTTGATATTAAAGCAAACATAAAGTCGGCCGTTGCTGGAAGACCAAACGATTCAGAAGTATCTTCTAAACCAATGTCTGTACTTACAAAACCTGTTCTTGTTGTTTGTGTAGCACTAAAGATTGGTACATTAAATTCTACTGCAAGACCTCGTAATTCTTCGGCTATTGCCTTAATGAAGAAGTACGAAGAAATATTACCACCTTTGAATCTACTACTTGAACAAATATTTAGGTAATCAATAAAGATAACATTTGGTCTAAAAGATTTCTTTAATGCAAGTTCGTTTAATAATGCTCTGAAGTGGCCAGCGTGTGCTGATGCTGTGGGATATTCTTTTATAATTAATTTACCGGCCGTCTTGTTTCTTATTTTTAATATCTTGTCATCATACAATTGTTTAGGCATTGTATGTAAATCGTCCATAGTTACGTCTAATAAATTAGCATCTATTCTTTCGGCAATTCTTTCTTCTGCCATTTCTAAAGTGATATACAATACATTTAAACCTTGTGTAAGAAAGGCACTGGCACAATGACACATAAACAAAGATTTACCAACGCCTGTACCGGCCAATGCGATATTCAAAGTCTTAGGTGGTACGCCGCCTTTTGTAATACGATTTAAATAAGATAGGTCGAATTGATATTTCTTTTCTTTTGTATGATAAAAGTCGTATCGTCTTTGAGCATCTTCTATATAATCGTGACCAATATGATTATCAAAAGAAACGGCCAGAGCATCTGCAAGAATACCAGGTATTGCTTCTGGTGTAAGTTTAGGATCTTTCTTATCAAGTATTTTAATACCAGTTAATACGGCATTATGAACGGCACGGTCTTTACAAAACTTTTCTGTTGTATCAAACAACCATTGTAGGTCTACTGTTTCATTTGTAAGTGTATCAAGTAATTCTTTGATTGATTTAAATTCATCTTCGTTGATGTCTTTTCTTTGACCTAATTCTATGACTAAGGCTTCTCTTGTAGGTATATTTTTATATTTGTTTACAAAAATATCTATCTCTCTAAACAACAATCGTTCATTACGATTTGTAAAGTAATCTTCTTTACAGAAAGGTAATGCCTTTCTGGTAAATGCTTCATTGAATATAAAATTACGTAATACTGTAATCTCTATTCGTTCATTACTTAAATTCAACTTTTCCATCTGTCAATTGTTTTTCTAATAGTTCTATTAATAAATCACCTATGTAATCTATAAATTCTTGTGATGATGTATCCTTCTCATAAGGATTCATTATAATATCATACTTAAATCTCATTGGCAACGTACCATCTGGCTTCTCATCTTTTGCAAAGCCTACATCACCGTATTTAAATATAATACCTTTATATTTTTCTTCTAGTAATTTAATACAAGTAAAGTCATCACCTGTCTTTTGGACAAATACGTATTTACTCGGCTCCGTAGAGGAACTTTTTTTTCGTTGCTTCATCAATCTGCTTTAATATTTCCTTTGTAAAATATTTTTCAGGTTCATCATTGATTGATTTACCAAACACTTTAGTGCCATCTGGTAATTCATATCTTGTTGATACTTTTTTGAAAATGCCTTCTTCTTCTGCAATCTCTAACAAACCATAGTATCGATCTAAACCTGATTTGTATGTGAGTCTTACATCTATTTGTGCATTTTCTTTTGTTAACCTTGACTTATAGTTTTTACAGTGGATAATATTACCAATCACTTCATTGTCGGCATCTTTTTCTTTTCTTTTGCCTAGATAAATGATTGATGAGGCAGCGTATTTAAGACCGGAGCCACCACCCATTTCTTTTTGTGGGTACATAGAACCAATTACGTCATATGTGTGGTTGGTCATTATCATTGGAACTTTTGCCCTGCCAAGTTTCAATGTTAAAACTCTAAATGTTGATTTGACAATTTGTGATCTTGTCATATCTCTTGTTTCTTTTCCTTCAGCCGTATCTTCCATTTCTTTTGTAGTGGATAACATACCTAAACTATCTAACACAAGCATTAATGGTTTTCTTTTATCTTCTGGCTGTTCTAAGTATTTGTCTAATACTTTTATTGATTGATTTCTAAATTCTTGTACTGTTGCAACTGGAACAATTACCATTCTTGTGGCATCAACACTACGTGATACGATCATTTCTTTTGAGATTGCACTTTCTGATTCGAAATAAATTACACCTGCTTCTTTATCTTTATCTAAAAAGTTTTTACAAATACCTAAAGCAAAAAATGTTTTACCTGTTGCGGCTTCACCAGCAATTGCTGTGATTTTATTTCCTGCTAAACCACCAAAGATGCTGCCTGATAATAATGCGTTAAATGAATATGAACCTGTGTCTATAAAATTTGTTACATCAGCACTGTCAACACCGTCTGATACTAATGTTGCATACTCGTTGCCTACATCTTTAATTATGTCTTTTAAAAAATTGCTCATATTCTAAGTTCTCCTTTTCACTAGATATTAATACGTATTTGATATTTTCATTATATAACATTTCCTTTATATTGTCAAGTTCTTTTGGACTAAAGTGAGGAGATATTAAATAAGGTGGGTTCTGAAGTCTGTTGATTATTACTATTTGCATAATTTTTCATTGTATCTTTCTTTAATCGTATAGGTTTCAATTCAGTTTCTCTATTAAGAAATTTATAATCTAGTTTTGTTACATCAAAATCAGCTTGAAGTTTATCTGCTATCTTATAAGGGTCAAATTCTGAGCAGCTATAAACGTCAAACTGCATAATGGCCGGGTCGGTTTCGTCCCAAACGTGTATGGCTATATGACTTGTTTCAATAACGGCCACACCTGTGATACCACGGTTGCCTGGTGTAGGACAATATTTAACATAAGGTCCCATTAAAACTTTCATATTGATAAAAGAAATAAACTCTTTCATCCATTCGGTGAGTTTTTGTTCGTCTTTAGGGGGATTTTTTACTTCAGCACGAATGATTAAGTGCTTGTGTATAAGTAAGTTATTTTTATCCATCTCTCTATTTGTTAAAATTTCTTCCACTATCACATCAAATATATAGTTTTATTTATACAAATACTTTCTCTAACGGATGATTTGTAGATTATTATTTTTAGTCCAGATTTCAAGTTCACTTCTTATTTTATTCTCCTTTTTTAATGTTTCATAACGATTGATGGCTTTGTTTCTCCACCACTCTATGATATTGTTTAGTTCAAACCTATCGTAGGTTTTATCTTTAATGATTGTATTTGTTTTACCATTTACAATTTCTATAAAGTTCTTAATACCATAATTACTTATATAATATCTTTTCTGTTCTGTCAAGTCTTTTGCGTTGTGGATAACTTTGTTAAAATCTTCTAATTCGGTTTTATAATCTTTTAAAGAACGTTTAATTAAACCTACGATTGCGTTGGTTAGTTTTAATTTTTTACTTGAAGCATCTTCTTTCACTAAATCGCCGACTATGTTTTCAACGTAGTCTTTTAATTTTTCAAAAGGCAATCCGTGCAACATAGGTATAAAATCACTGTCTGTTAGGCCTTTATATCTTACAAAAGGTTTCATACCATCATACTGACTTGATGATTTACTATTACCATACAAACTTGTAGTTTCAAATAAACATAAATTCATATCATATTTTTTATTTAATAATTCTCTTACGTAATGACTACAACAAATGGCCGCTAACAACTTGCCACCTAGATAATTATAACCAAAAGGTTGAGATGGTACTATAACAAACCCCATCATAGCTGTTTTATTAAAATGACTTAAATTAGGTACACTGCCTAACATCTCATTACGAGGTTTCATATTAATAACTGGCGAACCTAATCTTATAAACCCTACCCATTTATTTGTGGTTGTTTCTTTTATTGCTAGTTTCAAAGCTTTACCAGGAATACTTACCATATTACTATGACTTGAAATCATATTAATACAAGTGTCCCAAGTTTCGTTATCAATTTCTTTTACTTCTAGTTTCATATCTTTAGGCGACATTGTAAAATCAGAAAATAAATCATCATCTAAACTCATACCAGGAAGGCCAGCAGGAATATTTTGTATAGAGGCAATCTTTTGGTCTCTCATATATTCATCTATACGAGAAAAATTACCAAAATAATTTTTAAATATATCAGCACAATGTAGTGCTTGTTCTTTAGTTAATGTTTTCATACTTCGTTACCCCAACAATCCCAACCATCAAACTTTTGTCTGGCAAATAATTCTATTCTTGGTAAATCACCACAAAGTTCTACTATATCATTTCTAATTCTATCTGGCTTTCTACTGTGCTCACGTCTTTCAGAAACAACTAATCTATCTACATTAGCACCGTTTCTTTTTGGTTTACCTTTTGTTGCTAATATACATATTTCAGGATTGGCTCTTGTCCAATAACCAGGCCCTTTAAAATAATAATTTTTCATTCTATCTTTATTTGTTTTTGCCCAAACAAAACCTACCGTCTTATATTTAAATCCCCAACTTTCAACAACAGGTATTTGTTTGTCTAACAATGGGTCTGTACACCACATAAACAAAACACAATCGTCAGCTGCTATATTTTTTACAGGTAAATTATGTATCTCTTTCATATTCATAGTTTGATAATGATTTAAAGGATTTGTTTGTGCCTTTTCATTATTCCAATTTTCAAAATGCCAAGGTGGGTCGGCGTAGATAATATTATATTTTTTATTTGGAAAATCAATCATTAAACTTCTCCATTTTTAAAAATACATAATATAATATATCATAAAATATGAAATTTAAAAATTGCATTGGTATTGTAAAGGCCATACCCATAACATATTCTGGTATAATAAAAAGTGCTAGATATAAACATATAAAGTAATGTATTCTTCTCTCACTAGGTATAGTGTAAAATAACCAATTAATCATTGAAAGAAAGACTCCAGATTTGCTTGTTTCTCTTGCTGCCAACCAATGGCCTGTAACACAAATCTCATAGGGTCTAAGAAAGTCTTTTCAAATTGTGTTTCATAATCTATGTATTGTTGTAGTTTAAACTCTTTAGGTAAAGTAGTAATATAACTAATCACATCAAACTTAAATGGATTTGCCTCTACCAGTTTAAGAAATTTAATCTTATCGCCTTCTTGTATAAAAGGATATTTGTTTGATAATTTGAATTGTTTGATTTGATGATTATATATTAGAGCGCCTTTCACGTGTATTGGCGTGCCTTTAATAAAGATATTATTACTGTCTTTATATTTCTTCATATTATTACAAGACCTAGGAAAAGATATTTCTTCAGCTGACATATTAAAAAACTCTTTCTTAAAGTCAGCAATAAACTTCTGTAATGTATCTTCATCTTTATTCATTATTATTTCTATGGCCTTTTTAATTCTACCTCTACATACTTTAGGTGTTGATGACTTAACAGCTTCGATACCCATAATCTTTAGTTTAGTTTCAGAAAGTCTTACGCCTTCTTCATCTAATACATTTAACATATATCTTTTCTTTGCAACCCATATACCTTTGTTGGCGATTACTTCTCGTTTCATTACCATACAGTTTTTAAATGCGTTTGTATAATCTGCAAGTTCTTCAAAACATTTATTTAAAAATGGTTCTATTCTACTGTTAACTACTTTGTCTATAAAGTTACATATCTGGTCATCTGTTTTATCCTTACAAGTATGTTCTACGAGTTTATCAAGTGTAACATAAATTGAATCTGTATCTGAAGCCACAATATAATCTACTTTGTCGTGTGTCTTTAATATGTTGTTAAGATAACCATTTACCTTTTCCTCTATAAAACGAATGATAAACTGGCCTGCCGTAGTGATTGCACTGGCCTGTCTTACATCATAGTATCTAAAGTATTGATTACCAACTGCACCATAAGCGGAGTTTAAAGCAATCTTTCTTGCCCACTGAATATTATGACAACGAGATATTTCTTTTATCAATTCAGGATTTTTAGTTCGTTCATATTCTTTCTTTGCTTTTAACATTCTGTCTTTGAAAACCACACGCTCGTTATACATTGTTTCCATCATTTCAGGTAAAAAACCTTGACTGTCTGTTTTAAACAATGCACCATTAGGTGTAATACAAGCACCATCAGTTTTCAGATAGGCAAGAGGTGTGGATTGATTTAACATTTTATTCACTGAAATACCAGATGGTTTTTCACCTATGATTTTTTCTGGCGATATATTATATTGTATAATGATATGCGGATATAGTGAGTTAATATCAAATGAAACAATCCACTTGTGCATACCAAGTTGTGGCTCTTTTACATAAGCGCCTTCATACTTTTCATTCTTTACATTATCTTCTCTCGGTGGTACACAAATGTTTTTCTTTAATAAATGATTTGCTATCAGTGTGTCCCATACTCGCACTTGTGAAAAGATGTCGCCATAATTTACTTTAGATTCATAGGCAACAGTTAATGATAAATCAATCAAGCCAAGTTTATCTTCTAAAGCATCAACAATTTCCACGTCTTGTATATTGTAATCAATAAATGATTGAAAGTCTTTTGTATACCAATCTTTAAATGTATCGTGTTTCATTTCATCTTTACCACGACCAAGTTCTAGTTCACCAATAAAATCTAGTTTATAACTCTCTTGTCGTGTAGGTATAAACCATTGATATAGATCTAAGTAATCTAAATTCGTAATACCTTTTATATCATAAACTGTTTGAGGTCGGCCTCTTACTAGAATAACCTCTCTTTGAAATAAACCCCAAGGAGATATTTTATTTGCAACCTTATCACCAGCAATTAATATAATTCTATTCATTAAATAAGGTAAGTCAAAGAATTTAGTATTCCAGCCTGTGATAACATCAGGATAGTTTTTCATCCAGAAGTTCATAAACTCAAACATTAATTGTTTTTCGTCTTTACATTTAACGTAAGTAATATCTGGTCTGTCTGTTTTATAATCACCAACACCCCAAGTAATGATTTGTTTATTGTTTTGATTTTTAACTGTGATACAAAGTATTTCTTCTATAGGATTTTCTACATCAGGAAAACCATTTTCGCAGGCCGTTTCTATATCTAATGTAAATATTTTTATAAACTTTTTATCCCAATCTATATCTTCAGGATGTTTTTTATTAATGTATTGATAATGGTATCTCTCTAAGCCATAGATAGGTGAATTTTCGGTTGCTACCTCTCGTCTAAATTTACGAGCATCATCAATTGTTTTAAATGTAATAGGTTTAAGAAACTGGCCTTGTAGAGTTTTAAATTTTGTTTGTTGTTGCGTTAATGAATAAAGTGTAGGGTCAAAATCTATTTTTTCTTTATATTCTTGGCCTTCGTGTACACCTCTTACAAGAAGTTTACCTTTAAATTCAATAACTGATTTATAGAAATTCACTTAAATTACCTTCACTTTTATACATATTAACGTTCTTCTTATTATATATCATTTCTTTAGATAAGTCAAATGGTATCTTATTCGTTTCTTTATATTCTGTTTCACCAGGCTTTTTTATGTACCAAATTAGGTCTTTATCTTTAGGATAATTCAACGACCATTGTACTGTTGATTTTTTTAAAAGCTTTCGGTCTTTTTTAGTCATAGGGTAAATATATCTAAATTGTTTGCCTTTTACACGACTTAATTTTAATTCTATTAACTGTTTTGGATTTGGTCTCATTCCATATTTTCTGTTTTTAGTATTAGGTATATGGCCTTGCATTGTTCTTGGATGTACTTTTTCTCCTTGTTCGGTGACATAAGTATCTGTTATAGAAAATCCACCATATAAAAAATTAGCAGATTGATATACATAACCTGGTTTACCAACTAGACCATCAGCCCAAGTAAAAAGATATTTAATGTTTGTATTTTCTTTTAACCATTTAATAGATAGAGAAAGTAATTGTGATTCTGAATTTTTTGGCATTTTATCATCCATACACATCTTACCTATCTCAAAATAATCTTTTGTGTCTAATTGTGGAAATAACTTTTGTATAGTGTGTTTAGGTCTTGTGCCCCAACCAAAGGTAATTACACCTATTAAGTCGTCTTGTATAAAACAACCAAGATAATGTTTTGTAAGTTTAGGCATTACTGCTGAATAATGCCTTGATGCTACAAACTCAGCCGCCGTGTATTTGTTTAATGGTTTTAATATCATTATAAAATCTTATCATTATTATCCTTTAAGTGTACTATTAAACCATCTAGTTCTTTTGTTAAAAAGATTTGACAACCTAATCTACTCACTCCTTCTTTAAAACCTTTTTCGTATTCTAATAATTCTAATTCTGCCATATTTTCGTTTATCTTTGGCAGTTTGTCAATCCATTTTTCATCAACATAGATATGGCAAGTGGCACAAGCACAACAGCCATAACAATCAGCAGGTATTTCAGGTATAGAAACTTGACTAAATCGTGTTGCCGCTTCCATTACAGTACGGCCAATAGGAACATCAACTCTAATCTTAGAGCCGTTTCTTACAAAGTATATAGTTATCATCAATCAATTATAAGTTTAGGTTTTTTAAATTGTACGATACCTGTTCCTAAATGCTGATGATATGAATTTCCTATTTCTGTTTTTGGATTGACCTCTGCTACGACATTGTTTCTTTTAATTGAAACAGTATCTTCTTCAGCATAAGGCATATATGGGGTAAGTGCTAATGAAACAGGCCCACCTGGTTTTGATTGCATTGGTACAATCACAAATGGTTGTTTTATGTCTACCACTTCTGTATTACTGGTATCTTGTTTAATACCGATAACATCTTCACCTGTTGTTAATCTAAATATTTTCAAATCGCTCATAATATATTCTTTGTTTTATTATACTACTTTTTATCTTTTTTGTCAATAGGTTTGATACGTCTGCTCAATACAAACTCTCGGTTTGGATTTACAGAAGCATTAAATCTTCTTATCATATCTCTATTTAACAACACATCATTACGTGATCTAATTCTTTCATCTAAGCCAAATTCTATATCTTTATAAACAAATCCATTAAATGTTACATCTATTTTAACAACTGGCCTTTCTTCGCCATCAACATCATCTGTATTTGCTCTAAAAATTTTTACTTTACGAACCAGTTTACTTGTATGTTTTTTACCATCATATTTCCAAGAAACTTTACCATCTTTAATTTCTATTTCTTCAGCGTGTAATGCACTCACTTCAGCACCATTACCTGTATCTAATTTTGCTCTAATTAAACCAACGCCACTTAATTCTAATGTTTCAATATAACCAACCTCTATAATTGATTGACGGTCCCAATTGTCCCTATTGTTTATGTAATCAATTATATTATCTACTAACTGTTTGCCTTTTATTGGGCCTGTTGTATTAGGTGTGTCAGCATAATCTTCATAATGATATCCTTCGTAATCAGCTCCTGTTCCTGGTGAACCATTGACTTCTAATACACAAATTTTATCTTTGTATATAATGTGGTCTACACCTACGATATAAGCCTTTGATGCTCTGGCCGTTCTTAATACTATTTCTATTTCTTCATCTGATAATTTATAAGGTTCTGCAACAGCACCTCTATGTACGTTAGACCTAAATTCACCTTTTGCCTTTACTCTTTTTGTACAAGCAAATATTTTATTATCAACTACAAAAGTTCTTATATCAAAATCTGTAGGCATATATTCTTGTACTAATAATTCGGCATCGTGTTTAAATAATGCCTGCACTACTGATATTAATGAGTCGTAACTGTCTACCTTTACAACACCAATACCTTGTGTGCCTGTTAATGTTTTAACTACAACTGGAAATTTGCCACCTATAATCTTTAATGCTGTATCTATATTTTTTTCATTTGATATAAAGGCTGTTTTAGGTGTAGGTATATTAAACTTTTCAAATAACAAAGCAGAAGTTAATTTATTATCACAAGTTAACATTGATGACCTTGTGTTTAACATAAAAGAACCAGAATTTTGAAAGGCAGATATTAAAGAAAGGCCTGCTTCATCTTCAATTGCACCTGCTCGTGTAATAACAACTGTGTTTTTACCTATGAAAGTATGTTCACCATCTTCACCATCATAGTTATAAATGGTCAATGAATTTTTTTCTTCGTCTTTGTCTGTAATGATTGAGTGTTTAGTATTGATTATAAAACAAGGTATTTTTCTTTTCTTACAAGACCTTTGTATAAAACTTACTGTAATTTCTTTTTTAGTCTTACGATTACCTGTTTTTTGTTTTCTTACTTTAGGCGAAGATTTGGTAATGACAACAACTGTAATTGGTTCGCTGTCTTTAGGTTTTTTAGCCTCGTTTATAAAATCTCTAAACTTTGGAACTTGCATTTAATCACCTGTTGTTTCATCATCTTTTGTAATCTTTTTACCAATATTATATTTAGCCGATAGTGTCCATTCTTTTTTTTCTTTAAATGGTAATACTTTAATCTGACTTAATGGCGCTTTGTTCTCAGCTTTTTCTTTTTGTACTATATCTATTAATGCCCAATCTTGTAATAGAATTGCAATTGTATTTCTTCTTTGAATATCGTTTTCTGATAGTGTAGCAAGTTTACCATCTAAAGCAAATAATTCTTTAAAATGCACTATGTAATATTTACCTTGTTTATGTAGAATATGACAAGACTGAAATAAAGTCTTATCTTTTCTGGACGCCACACCTATTCTTGTAAGTGTTTCTCTTACTTTTAAAAAGTCGTCAGGCTGTTTGATTGTTACCTCTAACATATCCTGGATCGACCATTTAATGCTCTCACTCATTAATTTCTCCCACCCTTAAAAAGTTTGCTCTTAATATGTTCAATCTGTTCTTTGGATAGTATTGTTAGTGCCTCTCTCGCCTTTTCATTACTATATCCATAATACTCTTTTACATACTCTAAGTCTTTCAATTTGGCCTGTGATAACCACTTGCCACCAAATCGCTTCTTTTTTCTTACACTATTTATTAAAAAATGAAATTGTACTTTTTTAGGAAGAAAATGTAAACCATTCATTTCATTGGCTGGCATTAATGTGTCCCAAAACATAGAAAGACAACGATTAATAACGTAAGGTGGGTACTTCTTTTCCCATAAAGAATCATCACTATCAAGTAATGGTTCACTTGTTTCGTTAATGGCCTTTAGATAGTCTTTTAATTCGTACATAATAATTAAATATAATCATAGCTGTTTATAAGTTCTCTATATATATTCCAAAAAGAACCTGATATAAAAACTCTTTTACCTTTGAAAAGTATTGTTCTATATGTTTCTCCAGGCCCAGCTTTTCCTTTTATTTGAGCTGGTAAATGAGGAAAAAAATGACATCTAGGTCTGAAAGAATTTATTGGTTTTAGACCTTCTAATGTTGCGACCATTGTTTGTTTTCTACTTAAATATTGTTCCTCTAAATTTAAAATAACTCCATTTCTTTTTTTTATATAATCAGGTAATAATGGTAAAATATCCTCACTAAACCACTCTCCTTTTATTTTATATTTTTCAAAAAACTCGTGAGCTAATCTTTCTTCTTTAAAAATGTTATTTTTACCTACTGCTATAGTAGCTAAAATTTTTATATCTCTAGGATTGTTTGTTGTAAGAGAAAGTAATCTTTCTGTTAAATTATCAGCCTTTCCTATTTTTACATATTGGCCGTCAAATATAAAATAAATTACGTTTAAAAATTCTATCATTTAAATTTACAACCGGCCATTACTTCAGTAAGACAAGCCACCATATTGATTTCTTGGTCAGCAACAAAGGCCGCTTTGTATTGATAACCGGCAATAATTAAAACTGCCTGTGGTATAGATTTAGGGTCTAAATGTAAATAAAGAAGCTCATAGATTTCTTTAAATAAATGAGTTGGCCCGTGGTCTAGGTTTTGTGAAACCCATTTTCGCATACCATTAAAGTCTTTGTCTTTTAATTTAACAATAAGGTCTTTATAGTTTTCTTCTTTTAAACTAAAAAGAATACCACTGTCTATTTTACCACGAACAGAATATCTTTGTAATTCATTTATGGTTCTTCTAAAATCAGGATAGTGTTTTTGTATAACTTCTGCTAATACATTTTTATCAAATTCTATGCCTTCATCTTTTAATATAATAGATAATCTATTCATTAATTTTGCGGCGGTTTTAGCCTTTTGACCATTTGTAATTCTAAAATCAATAACAGTACAACGACTATGTAACGCTTCTATAATTCTACTTTTGAAATTACAAGTAAAGATAAATCTACAATTATTAAAAAACGTTTCAATAAAGTTTCTTAATGCAGGTTGTACTGACTCGGCGTTCATATAATCTGCCTCGTCTATGATTACAACTTTATGATTGGCTTCTTTAGTAAGTGAAATGGTAGAAGCAAAGTTTTTAATTTTGTTTCTTAATGTATCAATCTGACGGCCTTCATCAGAACCATTTATGATAATATAATCTACACCTATTTCTTCACATAAGGCACGAGCTACAGTAGTCTTACCTGTGCCTGGTGTGCCTGATAATAATAGATTAGGTATTTCTTTTTTCTTAACAAACTCAATAAAAGTTTGTTTTAAATCTTCTGATAAAATACAATCTTCTATTCTTTTAGGTCGATACTTCTCAACCCATAAAAAATCTGACATAATATAAACTCCAAGTTAATCATTTTTCTCTTTTACTAATTCGTATTCACTTTCGTAACCACCTTTACGGTCTGAAACCCAATCATCATACCTATCACTATGGCCAATTTCACTTAGAAATTCCCAAAGCTTATATTCACCATCTGTTTCTGAAAAACATTTTTCAAAGTTTTCCATTGAACCAAAATATTTAATTATTTCTGATGGTAAAGGTAAATAAGTGAACTCACTCGTAACATTATGAAATTCCCTTGATATAACTTTAACAGGTGTTTCTTCTGATAGAACTGTGCCATCAAAAGACCTATTAACGCCAGCGGTTTTATCTTCCTCCTCTGGTGTCATTACAACAGGTTTATTCATATTAGAACTCCGAGTCTGGTTCTAATGCTATCCAGTATTGAACTGGTTTACTTCTGTTTATAAAATGACTTACTTTGGCTTTAGAAATTGCCACATCATAATCATCAGCAATAATTTTAAAGTTTTCAGATTTAAAATTAGCCATAAAAACTTTATCTATTTCACCGACCTTATTGAAATAACGGTGTGAAGATTTATTTTTTTTATCGTGTGCTAGTAAAGATATATTCTTACCATCACCTTGAACCGCTATATCTGGCAAATTCATTGTTACCGCTGCTTTTTGTAAAGCTGCTAAATCATTATTCTTTAATGTAAATGTTACTGTCTTATCAGGCATACTAATGCTTTTTAGAGGTGTAACAATAACTGATTTATCAGCAAAAGAATAATTAACTATTCTTCCTGTTTTCTGATCAGAAATAATGGCATAGTTGGCACCATTAATTTTAACAGCAGGATTTTCAAATAATTCTACTGCTCTTATAAATTCTGGTAAATTATATATACCAAATTCTGTATCAAATTTTTCTGTGATTGTTGCTTCTGCTAGAATGTTTTTCATAGCAGATATTGTATTTAACTTACTGCCTGGTTTAAAAAGAATATTCTCGTTAATCTCGCTAAAATTCTTTAATATGGCCAGTGTGTCTGTACTTAGGTTCATTTCACTTCTCCTTATCATAGTTTAATAATAATATAACATAATGTACTGCTTTAAGCAAGTCAGCACGATTATATCCGTTCTTCTTACCATACCTACACAAATACTTAATTGCATTGGCGTGGCAAAAATCTTTTCCAATATTTAGTGTTTTGAATAAATCTTGTACTTGAAAGCCGTCTTGGCCTGTTGAATAGTGTTGACCATAAGTTGATTTGATATAGTCAAGTATTTCTTTTACAATTTTATCTTCGTTGTACTTCATAATATTTGGAGCGGACAACTGGTACTGCCCCAATTTCTCTAACTTGGAAAGTTAGCATATTACTTTTATAATATGTCCGCAATTCCAAATGTAACACAAAAGGCCGAGATTGTCAACCAGTCCCGGCCTTTTATAAATGACATTATTATTTGATGTCAATTGTCTTTGGTTTTCTAGACTCAGGTACTATTTTTTCTAATGATACCTTTAATAGACCGTCTTTTAACTCGGCGCCTTTAACCTCTACGTCATCAGCGATGGTAAACGATCTCTCAAAATATCTTTTAGCAATACCTTTATAGATTGTATTACCATCAGAATCTTTTGATTCGTCTTTATCAGATTTCTTTGATCTGATTAATAACTGTCCGTCCTCATAGGATACTTCAATATCTTTTTTGTTGTATCCTGCAAGAGCCACTTCAATATCGTATTTGTTTTTTGAAGTTTCCACGATATTATATGGTGGATAGTTTACTGAAGGAACTCTTAATCCAAAGTCGTCATTTAACATTGATTCGAAGTGATCGAATACGTTATCAAACCCTATGGATAAAGGCCTTAGTTGATTGAATATGCTTAATTGATGTTTAGTCATTTTTATCTCCTTTTGTTAAGCAAGTTAAAATTGAAAGCCCACTATTGGCACTTTCAATATTATTTATAATATAAGTACGATTTTTGATATTTCAAGTGGTCAAAAATGTCGCACTTTAGTGGTAGTTTGTTTATCACGGAGTAAACTACCAAACACCGATTTGCTGATACTTTAAGTAGTATCAATCTTTTTAACGCCGACTAGGTCTTATGAATTGCCTAGTCTATAATATATATACAGGTTCAAGTATAACGTTAAAACTAATAACCTCTTATATCTCGTAACATCTTCTGTTTTTTTAAAAAGTTAGCTCGCATTTCTTTTGCTTTTCTAACTCTTTTTTCAGATGGTTTTTCGTAAGTCTGTTTCATTTTATACAGCCTCATAAAACCGTCTTTCAGAAGTTTCTTTTTAAGAATACGCATAGCCTTTTCGACATTGTTATTCCTAACTTCTATTTTTAATCCCAATTTATTTACCTCCTTTCGATGGAACTTTATGTAATTGAATTTCATAGTTATTCTGGTTATTAAAATAAGCATCACCGTGTATAATAGTAGACTCTTTAGAATGATTCTTACCAAAAGTAGAAAAGCTCATTTCACATTTGTTTGAACTTTTGTTTGCTGACCAATCTTTTTTTTCTAAATCGCTCATAACAACAAATTGTCTAAATGTTTTAGGATCGTATGTAACTAATAAAAATGTGTGAGGTACAATTCTTGTTGCACCTATACCAGCAAAAACTTTGGTTGAAGAACTGGTACCTTGATATTGACCTACTTTTACTTCGATTCTTTCAGGATGATATCCTTCTTTAGATAGACATTTAATTCTAATATCAGGTAATCCTACTTCCTCTCTAGGAGTGTAAGATTCAAATCCTTCTTCTTCTAGTACAATTGATAAAGCTGACATATAAGCATTAGATATAAATGTGCTAATAAATTGTTGTTCGTGTCCGTGTTGTTTATCTTGTATAATTTTTTTACCATTTATTGAAATGTTTAAAAACTGGTCTATCATACTATTAGCATACTTAATCAACTTTTTCTGTAATTTTGAGTTTTTAAAATATTTTGGCCAATTTTTTCTTTTTTTATCATATTTTAATTTTGATTTTTCTTTTATATCAAAAGCTTCACTATAAGCTTTAGCAACAGAATATTCGCCCGATTCAACTTTTGAAATTAAATCTAATCTTTTTTTAGAAAATATTTGATACATTTTTTTAAAATGTTCGGTAGAAAATTTACATTTTTCATTACACCATCTATTTCTATCTTGTGGAGAAAAATCTTTTCTTGTTTTTTGATAATGTAAATCATTAGCAACGTCATATTTTCTTAATATAACAGGCCAAGATGTTTGATTTCTTATTACTCCAGGTTCATTATAAGCATCTAACATCGCCATTTCATTTTCTGTATATGGAATATCTATATTTAAACGTTTTTCATCAAGAGTGTGATCTATTATTTCGCATTGTACTTTTGTTTTTGAAAGTTTTTCATCTTCATTACATTCCCACCATCTTCTATGACCAGAATAAATAAAATTATTCATATCTATTTTTATTATTTCTTTAGTAGGCGTACCTGTTTTTTTATACCATTCCATTAAAGATTTTTTTAAGGCTGCTCTATCATCATTTTTAAAATCATATAAAACTGAATTAAAAGGGTGTGGCTTTAAGTCTGTTATTTTTCTATAAACTATATTGGTTTTCATATTTTATTATTTTATATTAAGGTTAAATTTTATCACAGTTTGTTTTAATTGTCAACCAGATGGCCATTACTGGCCACCTGTGGACTAATATAAACGGATTTAGATAACGTCTTTCGACTCATCTTCCTCACCGTCATTGGAATTCGTTTCAGTTTGAGCGGCAACTTCTGCTTGTCTATTCGATTCAATAATCTGATCAGCAGTAGCACCAGCGTCAACTTTGGTGTATAAATCTACAAATGAAGTTTTAGTATCTTCATCAAATCTATTTGTACACATCTCAATTGCTTTAAGTTTGTTTTTAAAGATTGCGTAAGCTTGTACTATATGTACCAATCTTCTTGTTGAAATAATCTCATCAACACCGCCATCAAAATAAGTTTTTCTAATGACATCAGCCCAAGTAACAAGTTTACTTACATAGTCGGTATCTTTTTTACCAGCGGCTTCTAATGTGTTGTTTAGAATTTTTTCCTCGGTCTTAGCGTTTGGATATTTCTGTTCAAACGTAACTGGAAATCTTTCAAGGAAAGCTTCGTTAAGAATATTAGTGCCGATAAACTTACCATCTTCGGAACCTTGACCTTTCGTATTTGCTGTGGCAATTACGTTAAAGCCTTCTTTTGGTTTTACAAATTTGTTAATCTTTTTAACAAATACACCTGAGCCTTCTAAGATCGGTTGTAAACACATAATCTTATTTGAAGCAAGGTCGATCTCATCTAATAAAAGAAGAGCGCCTCTTTCCATCGCTTCAATAACTGGACCGTTTTGCCATACAGTTTGGCCATCTCTTAATCTATAACCACCAAGTAAGTCGTCCTCGTCTGTTTCAATTGTAACGTTAACTCTAATACATTCCTTTCTATTATCAGCACACGCTTGTAAAATAGACATAGTCTTACCGTTGCCAGAAAGACCTGTTACGAATACTGGATAGAATTTATTAGATTTAATAATTGATTTAATATCAGTATAGTTACCGAATGGCACGAATACTGGATCTTTTTTAGGTACTATATCACCTGTAAGAGAAGATACAATATAAGCAGCTTCTTTTTTAGTTTCAATAGTAGTATCGGTAGTTTTTACAACCGCCGTTTTTTTAATATCACCGTCAAGTGGTAATCTAAAGGTTGCTTTGTCAACCTTGTAATCTTTATTTTTGATTAACCATTGTGGAGCGTATTTACAACCAAATTTTTTATTGGCTTGTATCAACTCTTTTTTGGTCAATACATCTTTATTAAATAGGCCATATGCGTATTTAACAAATTCTCTTTGTTTATTGTTTAACATTATATATTAGTCCTCATTTGTTGTTTTATATGTACCATCCTAACATAATATTGTGTCAGAATTGTGTCATTTTTTAAAGAAAAAATCATTTAATATCAATAGGTTAAGCAATTTTTTCGATAAACTTGTTTAAAAGCACTCTGGAATATATACGATTCTTCATAGATTTAGTAAACATTCTTTTAATATTAGATGTTGATTCGTCAGCAGCTATATTACCTAATGTATAGTTTTCTACATTCATATCTTTAGCATTTACAACATAATATGAATCGTAACCAGGTCTTGATATTTCAATAACTTTATCTTTTAAAAATTGTTTTCTTAGTTTTTCAAAGTTTGGATTTACACCTTGATATTGGCCGTTTTTATAAGTTGAAGCAGGAACAAATTGCTCAAAGCTATTTTTGTTTACTCTTTTTGAAAGATAGAAACCGATAGTTGTAACATTGTATTTGTTTTTTATCATTTTTAATAAAGATGCTGTAAGCGACATTCTACTACCAGAAATTCTATCTAATTCTGAAAATGCGGTTGTATATCTTTTATTGCCATCTTTAATAACAGTTTGTGCTCTATAACCACGTAATTGTTTACTATGAGGTTTACTTGTATCAACATTATATTCTGCCATTTCACTATTAGCTTCACCATCAGTAAGAGTAATAAATGAAAGTTTTTCAACTTTATATTTTGATTGAAATAAAGGTATCAATTTATTACACATAACTAAAGCTTCGTTTAATGGTGTTGAAGTTAAATGATATTCTTGTGAAATAGGAATTACAAAACCTTGGTGGGTTCTTTCAAAAGTATATGAGTAATTTCTATTAAAGAAAAAAGCCATTTGATAAAGGTATTGTAATGATTCGTGTAATACTGTTTTTTTCAGTTTATGGCTGGCAACATTTACTAATACTGCTTTATCAGGACACATATCGCCGTTTTTCTTTTTAAAGGTTTCAATTTTATCTTTATTTTTATCGCTTAAATCTTTAAACAAATAAACTTCAAAAGGTATATTAATTTTTTGGCAGAACCATACTAAGTTACATAATTGATGAACCGTTTTTGTAATAATATCACACATAGAACCAGACCAGTCAAGTAATATAATCATACCGTGGTTTTTGCTGTTAGGTAATATAGTTAATCTTTTAAATATATCATCACTAAATTTATAATTTTTTAATTTAAGAGGGTCAATAACACCTGTTTTATCTACAGTTGCTCTCTTATAAGC
>Ga0247840_10003943_pt1 | contig 24231 bp, 17 predicted proteins | sample LaCruzMarch2015__FD_192404 | JGI IMG/M metagenome (GOLD analysis project Ga0247840, IMG submission 192404) | Freshwater microbial communities from meromictic Lake La Cruz, Castile-La Mancha, Spain - LaCruzMarch2015_17m | ecosystem: Environmental > Aquatic > Freshwater > Lake | place: Spain...
CACAAAATGGAAGCTCGTACATTAGGAGCCGCTTATAAATTTTACTGCGACAAAGATTTGGTGGGTGCTCATGGAGCCGAAGCCGATACAATGGCCACTTACGAAGTGTTAATGGCGCAACTCGACCGTTATCCTGAATTGAAAAATGACATTGAAGCTTTGTCGAAATTTACGACACAAAATAATAATGTGGATTTTGCCGGTCGAATGATTTACAACGACAAAGGCGAGGAGGTAATTAATTTTGGTAAATACAAAGGTCAAAAAGTAACCGATGTGCTTGTAAAAGACCCTGGTTATTATGGTTGGATAATGAGTAGCGATTTTACCTTACACACTAAAAAGGTATTGACCAGTATTAAACTGCGCAGTTTAAGTAAATAATCATTGTTTTCAATATAAAGTTTATGCTTAAAAGGCAATTGGTTGGCATATTCCTTTTTTTGTTTTTGTGCTTTTTCCTCAGCGCACAAATACCGGCTAACTATTATAACAAAGCCATTGGTAAGCAAAGTGCTGAGCTCAAAACTGCTTTGCATGAAATAATTCGCCCGCACACCATTTTAGATTACGATATTAGTACAAGTATTTGGTGGTACACATATTTTAAAGCAACAGACTGGGATGTTCAGGGAGGATATTTTATTGATATGTATTCTACTTATAAACGTTCATCGTATAATGGCAGTATTATGAATAGGGAACATTGTATGCCAAGAAGTTGGTGGGGTTTGTCTGAAAATTATTCATCATTTGCGGCAAATGGCGACATTGTTAATTTATCACCCTCTGATGCATCTGCAAATTCAGAAAAGAGCAATTTTCCTTTAGGAATCGTAAATTCAAGTCCTTCCTATTCCAATGGAGTCGTAAAAGTTGGCTCAAACACCTACTCGGGCTATGTAGGGATAGTTTTTGAACCAGCTAATGAATATAAAGGCGATTTTGCCCGTACTTATATGTATATGGTTACCTGTTATCAAGATTATGTTAATAATTGGCGTAGTTTGGGTGCAAGTTCTATGTTACAGCGCAATACATTTCCGGTTTTTAATTCATACTCTGTGAGACTTTTAATGGAATGGCATCGTGTCGACCCCGTAAGCTCAAAGGAGGTAAATCGCAATAATGAAGTTTATAAACTTCAAAACAACCGTAATCCGTACATCGATTATCCGTTATTGGCCGAATATCTTTGGGGTAAATTTGTAGGAGAAAATTGGGACGGGACGAACGATGATCCCGAAACCAATTCGCCATTGATTTACAAATATTATGCAGATAATAAAACGGTTTTTGTTCAGCTTAAAAAGTTGACTATTGCAAGTTTTGCAATTTATTCATTGACAGGTGAATTGAAGCAAAATGGGAATATTGATGCCGGTTCACTTATCACGCTTAAAGATAGTAATACACAAAATAGCTATGAAAAAGGTGTTTATATTCTCTCTGTTTACACTGTTGGACGTCGAAAAACAGTCAAATTAATAGTTTATTAGAAGCATTCAAAAACATTTATTTAGCTGAAATTGTTTACTTTAGGCAATTAATTCAATTTTCACTTGCATAAAAACAATCGGTTATGAAACGATCAAATCACATCACTTATTTTTTGCTTATTACAATGCTCTTTTTTGGCTGTAGTACGCAAATATCGGCACAAGTAAACGACCTTTTTACCGTTTATAAAGCAATAGTTGTCGATAAACAAACCGGAGCACCTCTCGCATTTGCAGGCGTTACAGTCGAGGGCACTAACTATACAACTGTAACCAACACCGAGGGCGAATTTGCAATTAAAATTCCTTCCGAAACCAAAGATGCAACGATAAATATTCAGTTTATTGGATACAAATCCAGAAGTATTTCAATTTTAGAACTTAAAGCCGACAAGAATAAAATAGAATTGGAACCGGTTGCAGTTGAACTACCCGAAATTAGCGTAATATCAAAAGATGCCGAAAGTTTAGTTGTTAGCATGTTCGAAAAAAAAGGTGAAAACTACTCAGCAAAAGAGGAGCAACTTACCGCATTTTATCGCGAAACAATTCGTAAAAACAAAACATACGCATCGCTTTCCGAAGCGGTGGTAGATGTTTACAAACAATCGTACAACTCATACCGTGCCGATGTGGTAAAAATTTTCAAAGCCCGTAAAAAAACCGATTACGGAAAAGTGGATACCTTGGTTTTCAAGCTTATGGGTGGCCCATTTAATTCACTTTATTTAGATTTATTGAAATATCCGGAAATGATTTTTACGGATAAAATGTTAGAAAACTACGATTTTGCATTCGAACGTTCAACCAGAATAGACAAACGCCTGATTTATGTAATTGATTTTAAACAAAAAACACACATCGAAGAGCCCCTTTATTATGGAAAATTGTATATCGATGCTCAAAATTTAGCTTTAAAATCAGCCGTTTTTAAATTAAATCTGCAAAACAAAGAAGCGGCTGCCCGCATGTTTGTTGTAAGAAAGCCTTATAATGCAGATGCTTATCCGGTTGAAACCAGTTATAGAGTTGATTTTATCGAAAAAAACAAGAAATGGTATTATGGCTACAGCCGTATAGAAATGGCATTGCGGGTAAATTGGAAAAAGAAATTATTCAACAGCACTTTTTATTCCACCATCGAAATGGCAGTAACCGATCGTAACAAAGCCGAATATACAAAAGAGACGATAAATAAAGACCGGATACGCCCCAATATTGTTATTGCTGACGAAGTAAGTGGCTTTGCCGATACCGACTTTTGGGGCGAATACAACGTGATAGAACCCGAAAAGCCAATAGAGGCTGCTATTCGGAAGATTCAGAAACAATTAGAAAAAAAATAAATTCCACATAAAATTCTCAAACAATGTTTTGTCAATTCAAAATGAATGTATATCTTTGCAGTCCGATTTGAAAAAATAGATATAAACATATAATTCATTCATTATTATGATCGTAGTACCTGTAAAAGAAGGCGAAAACATTGAGAGAGCATTAAAAAAATTCAAACGTAAATTTGAAAAAACAGGCGTTGTTAAAGAACTTCGTCGTCGTCAGTGTTTCGACAAACCTTCGATTGTAAATCGCGAAGAAAAAATGCACGCGGTTTACGTTCAAAAAATGCAATTAGGAGAAGAGTAGATTTTAATTCTTTCTATTTTCGTTGCACCTTGGCAGAGTACTAAGATTATTGAATTCTGCAATAATATTTACAGTATGAGATGAATTTTCATCTTATACTGTTTTTGTCGTTTTATAGTAAACTATTAGTTTATGCAACTACGTTAATATTTGCTGTAAATTCATTTCCGAAAGTGTTTTTTTTGCCGTTTGATATCCTAATTCAAAAATCTCCCGTCCTTTTTCTACATCAAACATATCGTAATGTGCCAAATCTACGGGCTCAATCAGCAAATCGCATAATTGTTTGTCGTACAAAATATTAGCCTTAAACATAAAATGATATGTACGTTGAGCCACACTCATTAACGTAAGTTTGTATTCGTCGGCAACAATTGGACTGGCATTGATGCCAATCAGGTAATCGCATAGAGGACGAATAGTCGAAACCGGAAAGTTTTTTAGTACACCACCATCGACATAATGCACGCCTTTAATTTTTTTTGGTACAAATAAAATCGGAATGCTGCACGAAGCTACCAAAGGATGTATCAATATACCTTCACAAAACTCTACAATCTGCCCTTTGTCGAAATCGGTGGCCACAATATATGTAGGTATGCTCAAATCTTCGAAGCGTTTAGCTCGCAACGTACGACCCATAAAATGTTCGAAAGCTTTTATGCTAAAAATGCCACCATCTGGGATTTGAATTTGCGCCATTTTTCGAAAACTGACATCTTCGAAAAGCGCTGCAATTTCATCGGGTGTGTAACCGTCGGCATACAAAGCAGCTACAACCGCCCCCGCACTTACACCCGACAAAACAGCCGGTTTTATGCCATACTCATCAAGCGCTTTGAGCACTCCTGCATGACATAAGCCTCTTATTCCACCGCCACTAAGGGCAATGCCAATTTTATATTGTTTATTAGTAGTCATAAAAAATCAACGTTTAAATGTATGCAAAAATACAATAAAATACACAGCTGTTGGCATTCTTTTTTCTCAAATTTAAATGTTGATTTTCTGTTAGCGAAACTTTCAGTATATTTGCGCGATTATTAATAATTGGGATATTGGCATATTGACTCATTTTCACATTATTTTGTTATGAAAAAACACACCAACTACATGATAACTTCGGAGGAAGACGATCTTTGGGGCATGACAGTTACTACAGTAGGTCATCAGCAAATAAAAGCGAACGAGAAATATCCTCCTGCAAGTCATCCTTCGGGTTATTTTTTTAATGTTGAAAAAGGACGAATACTCAACGAATATCAATTGCTCTATATTACCAATGGGAATGGGGTTTTTAGTTTTGGTGCCGACAAGCATTCAGCTTTAATTTCCGAAGGAAAAATGTTTTTCTTGATGCCCGGAGTTTGGCATACCTACCAGCCGCTCGAAAATTCTGTTTGGAACGAATACTGGATCGGTTTCAAAGGCGATATTATTGAAAAAATTGTTGCCGAAGGCTTTTTTCTAAATCGTCATCCGGTTTTTAATATTGGACTCAACGAGCGTATCGTGGATTTATACATGAAAGCTATCGAAATTGCGAACGAAGAGCGTGCCGGATACCAACAGGCATTGTCGGGCATAGTGATGCACATTCTCGGATTGATGTATTACCGCGACAAAACCCGTAATTTCGACGACGAAGATTTGATTGGCAAAATTAATAAGGCAAAAGTAATTATGCGCGAATCGATATACAAAAATATACTTGCTGAGGAAGTTGCTAAATCGCTAAATATCAGCTATTCTGGTTTTCGAAGAGCTTTTAAGGAATTTACAGGTACTTCGCCATCCAAATATATGATGGAGTTGAAACTCAACGAAGCAAAACTATTACTATCTACCACTGCACAGTCTGTTAAAAACATTTCGTATAGTTTAAACTTCGAAAACCCGGAATATTTTTCGGTGTTTTTCAAAAAACGAACAGGCATTACACCGCTTGATTATCGGAATTCGGTCATGATCAAAGAATAAAATCAATTTTATGTTGTAGAACATAATATTTTCGTACAAAAAATAGGATTGAGTGCTTTATCTTTGCACACGATTCAGCATAGTTCAGCACAGGTAAAAAAATAATCATAAAAATAATTTCAAAAAAATGTCAAATCACAAAATTGTAAGTAAAGAGAATGCATTACCTTTTATATTGGTAACAGCTTTGTTTTTTTTATGGGCAATGCCTAATAACCTGAATGATATTCTGATACCACAGTTTATGAAATCGTTTGAATTAAGTCGTTTCCAAGCAGGTTTAGTTCAATCGGCATTTTATATGGGTTACTTTTTAATGGCATTACCAGCTGCATTGGTAATGGATAAATACAATTACAAAACAGGATTAATCACTGGCTTATTACTTTTTGCTGCAGGAGCGTTTACTTTTTATCCGGCTGCAATGATTGGAAAGTTCGAATTGTTTTTGATGGCGCTTTTCATTATTGCCAGTGGTTTAGCTTTTCTCGAAACAGGCGCCAACTCATTTATATCGGTTTTGGGCGACCCTGACACTTCGGCACAGCGTTTGAATTTTTCGCAGGCATTTAACCCGCTTGGAGCAATGGCAGGAGCACTTATTGGCAGTCAGTTTATTTTCTCAGGGGTAGAACATTCTTCTGCTCAGGTTGAAGCAATGAAGGCTGCCGGCACTTACAACGATTATTTGCATACCGAAATAATGCGCGTTATTCCTCCTTATATGGTAATTGGCGTAATTATTTTAGTTTGGGCCTTTTTAATTTGGCGCGTAAAATTTCCGGCAGAAACAGATAATCCGGTAAAGAGCAAGGATAAAAAAGAAGATGGACACGGTCATTTCTCAAAATTATTTAAATATCCACATTTTATTAAAGGTATAATTGCACAGTTTTTCTATGTTGGAGCACAAGTTGGTACCTGGAGTTTTTTAATTCAATATGTAAAAGATTTTATGCAAAAGCCAGAAAAAGAGGCAGGTGTATATTTGGTTTATACGCTACTTGCTTTCGGAATTGGCCGTTTTGTATCAACAGCGTTAATGCGCAAATTCGAGCCAAATAAATTGATGGGTGTTTTTAGTGTTATCAATATTGTATTGACAAGTGTAGCAATACTATATCCCGGATTCTTTGGTGTATGGGCATTGGTAATTTCAAGTTTCTTTATGTCGTGTATGTTCCCAACTATTTTTGCATTGGGTGTAAAAGGCTTAGGACCAAATACCAAAATCGGTGGTTCGATGATTATTATGGCAATTATTGGAGGTGCAATCTGGACACCTTTAATGGGTTATATTTCGGATGAAACACACAGTATGGCTTACGCAATGATAATTCCGGTAATCAGCTATATTTATTTGGTTTATTATTCGTTTGTAGGTTCGAAACCGTCAGGGCCACTATACGAAGGTAATGAATATAAAGCTGTTGCGTCGCATTAATCGATGTAATTAATGAAAGTAAATTTCAACCACTCAAGTACAAAAATTAAGACCCTGATAGATGCTATAAGTTTATCAATTATGCAGGGTAAACTGCAAGTGGGAGATAATTTATTGTCGATAAACGATGCAAGCACAAAATACAAAGTATCGCGCGATACCATTTTTAAGGCTTACAACGAGTTGAAGCGATTAGGCGTAATAGATTCAACTCCACAAAAGGGTTATTTTGTGAAAGATGAGGTTAATCGCATTTTGCTTTTGCTCGATAATTATTCGTCGTTTAAACAAAATTTATATCATAGTTTCACAGGCAATTTGCCCGAAAATTATAAAGTTGATTTGATATTTCATCAATACAACGAACATCTTTTCGAAACTATAGTTAGCGAAAGTATAGGTAGATATAGTATGTATGTGGTGATGAATTTCTCGAATGATAAGTTCTCGGAATCATTAACGGCAATTCCTACTAATAAACTTTTGTTGCTTGATTTTGGAAATTTTAACAAAAATGGCTTTTCTTATATTTGCCAGGATTTTAGTAAAGCATTGTACGATAGTTTGATGCAAGGGATGGCTGATTTGAAAAAATACCAAAAATTGGTATTCTTTTTTCCCGAAGATTTGCGACATCCACATTCATCAAAAGCTTATTTTGAAAAATTCTGTTCCGAAAATGGTTTCGAATTTGAGATAATACGTAAAAATAGCGAGTGGAAGAATGTTGAAAAATCGAGTGCCTATTTGTGTATTTTGACCGAAGATTTGGTTAAAGTTATAAAAGAAGCTGATGCTAACAATTTTGAAATTGGTAAAGATGTTGGATTGATTGTATATAATGATGATCCTGTTTTGGAAGTTATTAAAAATGGCATTTCGTCTATCAGTATCGATTTTGGATTAATGGGCGAAAAGGCAGCTCAGTTTGTAAAAACAAAAGAGGCAATTCAAGAGTATTTGCCAACAAAATTGATAAAAAGAGGGTCAATATAGATTTGCCCCAAGTCCGTCATCTGACGGAGATGTGAATTAGTTCCAAATGGCTTTTTCTTTACTCCCCTCCACGATAGCTATCGGGAAGGGGTTGGGGGCAAATTTTTAAAATGTTTTTTTTATAAACAAAACAGCACAGTTCAGCACAATAAAATAAACAAATAAATAATAATAATAACATATCATTCTTATCCCCCTTTAGGGGTTAGGGGTAAATAATCAATCACATGAAAGCAGGTTCAATTGCAGGCGAAACAGTATCGACTGCTCAAATTCGTAAAGAAAAATCAGGTCGTCTGCAAGGCGACAATCCAAAAATTGGTATTCGTCCAACCATTGATGCTCGTCAGGGTGGTGTGCGTGAGTCATTAGAAAATCAGACCATGAATATGGCTTTGAATTTAGCCAATTTTTTGAGTTCAAGTTTAAAATACAGCGACGGAAGCGCTGTAGAATGTGTAATTGCCGACACAACAATTGGTCGTGTTGACGAAGCAGCTGCTTGTGCCGAAAAATTCAAAAAGGAAGGCGTAAGTGTCACTATCACCGTTACTCCTTGCTGGTGTTATGGTAGCGAAACCATTGATATGGACCCACATACAATAAAAGCTATTTGGGGCTTCAACGGAACAGAACGTCCGGGAGCAGTTTATTTGGCAGCAGCTTTGGCTGGTCATAGTCAAAAAGGATTACCTGCGTTTGGCATTTACGGTCGTGATGTGCAGGATGGTGGCGACACCTCAATACCTGCTGATGTTCAGGAAAAATTAGTACGTTTTGCAAAAGCAGGTATAGCAGCGGCAACACTAAAAGGAAAATCGTATTTGTCAATCGGCTCGGTATCAATGGGTATTGTTGGGTCGGTAGTAGATGCTAATTTCTTTCAGGAATATTTGGGAATGCGCAACGAATATGTGGATATGAGCGAAATTATTCGTCGTGAGAAATTGGGAATTTTTGATCCAGAGGAATTTAAAAAAGCAATGGATTGGACTGTGAAAAATTGCAAAGCCAACGAAGGAGAAGATACAAATGATGCTGACAAAAAGAAATCGCGCGAACAATTGGATAGTGAATGGGAATTTGTTGTAAAAATGACATTGATTATTCGTGACTTAATGATTGGAAATCCAAAACTTCGCGAACTTGGATTTGGAGAAGAAGCATTAGGACACAATGCAATAGCTTCCGGTTTTCAGGGTCAACGTCAGTGGACTGATTTTATGCCAAATGGTGACTTTTCGGAAGCAATTTTGAATACTTCATTCGATTGGAATGGTATTCGCGAAGCTTTTGTAGTAGCTACCGAAAACGATTCGTTGAATGGTGTTGCTATGCTTTTTGGAAAATTATTGACCAATACAGCTCAGGTTTTTGCCGATGTTCGTACGTATTGGAGTCCAGAAGCTGTTGAACGCGTTACAGGTCATAAATTGGAAGGTTTGGCTGCAAACGGTTTGATTCACTTAATTAATTCAGGCTCAGCTGCATTGGATGGTAGCGGACAGCAAACTATCGATGGACAGCCAGCAATGAAACCATACTGGGAAATCACGGAAGAAGAAATGCAAAAAACTTTAGATGCAACAACTTGGTTTCCTGCCGATTGTGGTTACTTCCGCGGCGGTGGTTTCTCGTCGAAATTTATTACAAATGGCGGAATGCCTGTAACCATGGCACGTATTAATTTGATAAAAGGACTTGGACCTGTACTTCAATTAGCCGAAGGTTGGACAGTTGAAATTCCGGCAGATGTACATAAAACACTCGATGATCGTACCAATAAAACATGGCCAACAACTTGGTTTGCTCCACGCTTAACCGGCGAAGGAAATTTTGCCGATGTGTATTCTGTAATGAATAATTGGGGTGCAAATCATGGTGCATTCAGCTACGGACATATTGGTGCCGATTTAATTACCTTGGCTTCGATGTTACGTATTCCGGTTTGTATGCATAATGTTGACGAATCGAAAGTTTTTAGACCAAGTGCATGGGCAGCTTATGGCATGGACAAAGAAGGAGCTGATTATCGTGCTTGCCAAACTTACGGACCGATTTATAAATAGGACGACAGACAGCAGACAACAGACAACAGACAACAGACATTTGTCCTTAGTTATTAAAAAAACAACCTCCAATCCCGTTTAAGAATTTCTGTTTTACCGCAACTTTTACAGAATAGTGCAACATCCCATTTCGGGATTGGGGGTTTATCAAAAAACGAAGTTATTAAGTCAATTAATACAATTTGGGTTGAGGCAAATATTAATACCTTTGCAGCAACTTTATAAGTGTACAAATGAAAAACAAATCATTCTTAGCGTTCGACCTTGGTGCTACAAGCGGACGTTCCATCCTTGGTAGCCTCGAAAATGGCCGCCTTCAAATGAAGGAGTTAACTCGTTTTCCAAACCAAATACTTCAAATAGGCAATCATTTCCATTGGAACATTTACTCATTGTTCGAGCATTTAAAAGCCGGGTTGGTGGCTGCCAAAGCCGAAGGTGTCGAAATTACGTCTATCGGAATTGACACTTGGGGAGTTGATTTTGCACTTATAGCTGATGATGGTTCTATTCTTGGTGCTCCTTATGCTTACCGCGACCCACATACGGTTGGTGCACCCGAAAAATACTTCGATTTAGTTTCCCGCGAAAAAGTGTATGACCTAACAGGAATTCAGGTAATGAATTTCAATAGTTTGTACCAACTTTTTGCATTAACCCAGGCCAACAATTCCTTACTGAAAGCCACTAAAGAAATTCTATTTATGCCGGATGCATTGGCTTATATGCTTACCGGAAATAAAGTGGTTGAATATACTATTGCATCTACTTCGCAGATATTAAACCCACGTACCAAAAAATTTGAAGCTGAATTACTAGAAAAAGCGGGTGTGTCGCCTTCAATTTTGGGCGAAATTGTCATGCCGGGTCATGTTATCGGAACACTTAAAGATGATTTGGCCGAAGAAAGTGAATTAGGTAAAGTGAAAGTTGTAGCAGTTGCCGGACACGATACAGGTGCCGCCGTGGCAGCTGTACCAGCTTCGAACGAGAATTTTGCTTATCTTAGCTCAGGCACATGGTCGCTAATGGGTATTGAAGTGAAAGATGCAATTATTAATGCAGAAACTTCGACATTGAACTTTACAAACGAAGGTGGTGTAGAAGGAACTACTCGTTTTTTGAAAAACATTACCGGCATGTGGTTATTGGAACAATGCCTGAAAGAATGGAAAAAAGAAGGAATCACCTATGCTTACGAAAAACTAGTGCAAATGGCTGATACTGTTCCGGCATTTCAATCGATGGTGGATACTGATCATGCTACGTTTGCAAATCCGCCTAGTATGACAAAAGCAATTGTTGATTATTGTAATGCTACCGGACAAACCGCTCCTTCAAGTCATGCCGAATTTGTTCGTTGTATTTTCGAAAGTCTTTCGTTAAAATACAAATACGTGTTAGGTTTATTGAAAAATTTGGCACCATTTCCAATTGATAAGCTGCATGTTATTGGTGGTGGTTCAAAAAATCCGTTATTAAATCAATGGACAGCCAACTCAATTGGTATTCCGGTTATTGCCGGACCATCCGAAGCAACTGCTATTGGCAATATTATGATTCAGGCAAAAGCCGCAGGCTGTGTTGATTCGTTGCAGGAAATGCGCCAGATTATTGGCGAATCGGTTCAATTGGATGAGTTTATACCTGAAAATACAGAAGAATGGTTGGAAGCTTATGAAAAATTCATGAAGATAATAGCAGCCCCCTAAATCCCCCTACAGGGGACTTAAAGACTTATTCTCTGATTTAAAAACTTTTTTTATAGATATAAAATTAAAAACATAGCTATCCAAAAGTCCCCCTTTGGGGGATTTCGGGGGCTTTAAATAATTATATGGCAACAGTTATTATTCTACCCAAACAGGGTCAATCGGTTGAAAGTTGTATCATTACCGAAATCAAAAAGAAAAAAGGTGATACCGTAAAAAAAGGCGATGTTTTGTTTGCTTACGAAACAGACAAAGCATCGTTCGAAAAAGAATCGCCTGTTGATGGTGTAGTTTTAGAAAGTTTTTACAACGATGGCGATGAAGTGCCTGTTTTGTTGGATATGATGGTTATTGGTCAGCCAGGTGACGATTATGCAGGATTGCTTCAATCAGGAGCAAGTGGCAAGGAGCAAGAGGCAAGTAAAGAATCTGCAAAAACTGAGGAACCTGCAAAAGTGGAAGTAGTTGTAGCAACAGAATCATCAAATCAACACATCAACACATCATCACATCAATCTTTTGTTTCCCCTCGCGCCAAAAACCTTGCTGCTGCCGAAGCTATTGACGCTTCGCAATTGGCTGGTTCAGGTCCTGCGGGTCGTGTGATTGAAAAAGACGTGAAAGCGGCACTCAAAAACCGTCCGAAATTGACTCCGCTTGCTAAGAAAATTGCTGCCGAAGAAGGCGTGCAACCACAAGGAGCCGGTTCTGGATTGGCAGGAACTGCAAAATCGACTGATTTGGCTGCACCTGCAAATGCAATTTATGGTGTTGACTACGAAGACAAAAAGCTTTCGAATATGCGAAAACTCATTGCAAAAGCAATGCATGCTTCGCTTCAAAACTCAGCACAATTAACTCACCACTTGGGAGCCGATGCGAGTGTAATCCAAAACTTACGCAAAAAAGCCAAAAAAGCATTCGAAGCCGGAACGTTATCAGCAAATCTGACTATTAACGATTTCGTATGTTTTGCAGTGGTAAAAGCGTTGAAAAAATTCCCGAACGTAAACTCACACTTCTTAGGCGAGAGCATGCGTTTGTTCAATAAAGTGCATTTAGGTTTGGCTGTTGACACAGAACGTGGTTTGATGGTGCCTGCAGTACGAAATGCCGACGATTTATCCATTATAGGTTTATCGAACCAGATGAAAGAAGTTGCCAATCAGTGTAAAAAAGGCGCTATTTCGCCCGAATTATTGGCTGCCGAAGCGGCAACATTTACAGTTTCTAACCTTGGAGCTTATGGTGTAGAAATGTTTACTCCGGTAATCAATCTCCCTCAATCGGCTATATTAGGGGTAAATACCATTGTTCCCCGTCCAAAAGATTTGGGTGATGGTGTTTATGGTTTTGTGCCTTATATCGGATTGAGTTTGACTTATGATCACCGCTCGTTGGATGGTGGCGAAGCTACACGCTTCCTGAAACAAATAGCTATTGAGATTGAAACGCTTGAACTTGACATATTTTAATGTGCCAATTAGTTTAATTTGCCAATATGCCAATAAATAAGAATGGCTATATTTGCAATAATTAAAAACTTTAATAATAAAACAATGAATGAATGTTCTAAATGCCTGAAAAATTGGCATATTGGCACATTTTCACATTGGCAAATTTTAAAAAAATGTACGATTTAATCATTATCGGTGGTGGTCCGGCCGGATATGTAGCTGCAGAACGTGCAGGGCATAAAGGACTGAAAGTGTTGTTGTTCGAGAAAAAAAGTATGGGTGGTGTATGCCTCAACGAAGGTTGTATACCAACAAAAACCTTGCTTTACTCAGCAAAAACATACGAAAACGCTTTACACGGCGATAAATACGGTGTGTATGGCGAAAATATCCGTTTTGATTTTGCTAAAATCATGGCTCGCAAAAATAAGGTGGTAAAAAAACTAGTTGCGGGTGTCGAAGGTAAAATGAAAATGCATCATGTAACGGTGATAAAAGGCGATGCAATGATTCAGGGACGCAGTCCAAAAGGCGTAGAAGTAAGTTGCGCTGGCGAAAGCTATTTAGGAGCTAACCTGCTTATTTGCACCGGTTCCGAAGCATTTGTTCCACCAATTCCCGGATTGGCTGAGGCTGGTGATTTAATTCTTACAAACCGCGAAATTTTAGATTTGAAAGAACAACCTAAATCGTTAGTGATTATCGGGGGTGGTGTTATCGGGATGGAATTTGCCAGTTTTTATAACAGTTTAGGAACAAAAGTAACTGTTATCGAAATGCTTCCTGAAATTTTAGGCGGTTTGGATTTCGAAATTTCGGCCATGATGCGCGATATTTATGGCAAAAAAGGAATTGAATTTAACCTGAATGCCAAAGTTGTAAAAGTAGATGGAAATAAAGTGATTTTCGAAAAAGGGGGTGAAACGCTGAGTATCGAAGGTGAAAAAATATTGGTGAGCGTTGGTCGTCGTCCGGTAACAAAAGGATTCGGATTGGAAAATCTGAACGTTGAGTTATTCAAAGGCGGCATTAAAACCGACGAAAAAATGCGCACCAATGTGCCTAATGTATTTGCAGCAGGCGACGTAACCGGCTTCTCGCTATTGGCTCACACAGCTAGTCGCGAGGGCGAAGTGGTGGTAAATAACCTTACCGGACGTGCCGACCGTATGCGTTACAATGCAATTCCGGGTGTTGTGTATACCAATCCCGAAGTGGCTGGCGTTGGCGAAACCGAAGAATCGGCCAAAGCAAAAGGCATAGCATTTAAAGTAGCAAAATTGCCAATGACTTATGCCGGACGTTTTGTTGCAGAAAACGAAGGTGGTAGCGGACTTTGTAAAGTTTTGGTAGGCGAAAAATACGGCGAAGTAATCGGTGTTCACATGTTAGGAAATCCTTGCAGTGAAATGATTTATGGAGCTTGTTTGGCTATCGAACAAGAAATGACTTTAGAACAATTGCAGGAAGTGGCATTTCCACATCCAACTGTAAGTGAGATATTTAAAGAAACAATATTTGCATTTTAAAGCCTCTCCCTAACCCTCTCCGAAGGAGAGGGAATGAGCGTTTCGGTTCGAGGTTTTAATAAATTCAGAAAATACTTTTCAGAATATCATTTATACAAAAAAATAATAAAATAAAAAACTTCTCACTTTCAATCACTTGATTAAGTGTGTTCTCCCTCTCCTTTGGAGAGGGTTGGGGTGAGGTCATATTAAACATTATGCCAAAAGTACAATTCATTGATCCGTCGGAAGCACGGAAGCCGGGTTTTGTGGAATTTCAACCAATTCCGGTAAATCAATATCAAAAAACGGTAAAAGACGAAAAAGGTAATTTTACCAACGAAGAGTTCAAAACCATATATCACGACATGGTGTTGATTCGTGAGTTCGAAACTATGATTAACCAGATAAAAATTGCTGGTGCATATAACGGAACTCCGTACAACCACCCTGGCCCTGCTCACTTGTCTATCGGACAGGAATCGGCAGCTGTAGGTATGGCGTGGACGTTGACCGTTGACGATTATATTTTTGGTAGTCACCGTTCACACGGCGAAATCCTTGCTAAAGGTATGTCGGCTATTCACAAATCGGACGACAAATATTTGTTAGAAGTAATGGAATCATTCTTCGACGGAGCTGTACTTGATGTTGTGAAAAAAGATTTTACAGGTACTACAAAAGAATTGGCTCGTCGCTTCCTCGTTTATGGAACATTGGCCGAAATCTTTGCCCGTGTAACCGGTTTCAATCGCGGTTTGGGTGGTTCTATGCACGCATTCTTTACACCATTTGGTGTTTATCCTAACAATGCTCTTGTAGGTGGTTCGGGTGATATTGCCGTAGGTGCTGCATTATACAAAAAAATCAACCGCCAAAAAGGGTTGGTTGTTGCCAATATTGGTGACGCTTCTATGGCTTGCGGTCCGGTTTGGGAAGGCATTACATTCGCTTCGATGGATCAGTTCCGTCAGTTGTGGGAAGGTGATATGCAAGGTGGATTGCCAGTGATTATAAACATCATGAACAACCAATATGGTATGGGCGGACAAACTGCTGGTGAAACCATGGGTTATGATATTGCAGCTCGTATTGGTGCTGGTGTAAATCCGGAACAAATGCATGCTGAGCGTGTTGACGGTTACAATCCGTTGGCCGTAATTGATGCTTACAAACGCAAACGCGTTATTTTGGAAGAGAAAAAAGGTCCTGTTTTATTGGACGTATTAACATACCGTTACAGCGGTCACTCACCTTCTGATGCTTCTTCGTATCGTACCAAAGAAGAAGTGGAAGCATGGGAAGCACAAGATTGTATCGCTTCTTTCGGCAAACAATTGATTGAGGCTGGTGAAGCAACGCAAGCTGATTTGGACGCAACATGGACTGATGTAAAAGCATTGGTATATGATATTTTCTTAAAATCTATCGACGATGAAGTTTCTCCACGTATGAACAACGCCCAAATCATTGGCGACATGATGTTCTCTAACGGTTCAGTTGATTCTATGTCGACTGCAAAACCAGATGTTTTGATGCCAATAGCTGATAATTCACGTGTTAAGAAAATTGCTGCGAAAGAACGTTTTGCGTTCGATGCCGATGGAAAACCATACAGCAAAATGAAACAATATCAGTTGCGCGACGGTATTTTCGAAGCCATGATGGATCGTTTCTACAAAGATGCATCGTTGGTAGCTTATGGTGAAGAAAACCGCGATTGGGGTGGTGCATTTGCTGTTTATGGCGGTATGACTGAGGCACTTCCTTACCACCGTTTATTCAACTCGCCTATAGCTGAAGCGTCTATCGTGGGTACTGCCATTGGTTATGCTATGTGTGGTGGCCGCGTGGTTCCCGAAATTATGTATTGCGATTTCTTGGGTCGTTGCGGCGATGAGGTTTTCAACCAAATGCCTAAATGGCAATCGATGAGCGGTAATGTTTTGAAAATGCCAATCACGCTTCGTGTATCGGTAGGTTCAAAATACGGTGCGCAACACTCGCAGGACTGGACTTCGTTGGTAACGCAAATCCCGGGATTGAAAGTTTGTTTCCCTGTAACTCCTTACGACGCAAAAGGATTGATGAACTCAGCTTTGCAAGGAACCGACCCTGTAGTTTATTTCGAAAGCCAGCGTATCTACGAAATTGGTGAGCAATTCCACAAAGGTGGCGTGCCAGAAGGTTACTACGAAATTCCATTCGGTGAACCAGATGTGAAAAAAGAAGGAAAAGACATTACATTCCTGACCGTTGGTCACACTTTATATCCAGCTTTGGCTGCTGCTAAAGAATTGGAAGAAAAATACGGCTTGAGTGCAGAAGTTATTGACGCTCGTTCGTTGGTGCCATTCAACTACGAACAAGTCATTGAATCGGTGAAAAAAACAGGTAAAATCATTGTGGCTGGCGATGCTTGTGCACGTGGTTCGTTCCTGAACGACTTTGCAACAAACATCAGCACCCTTTGCTTCAACTATCTGGATGCTCCGGTTTGTGTAATTGGTTCACGCAACTGGATCACGCCAGCATTCGAATTGGAAGATTCATTCTTCCCACAAGTAAGCTGGTTCCTCGATATGATTAACGAACGCATTCAACCATTGGCTGGATATATTCCTGGTCAAAACTATACGGATGCCGAGTTTGTAAGAAGATCGAAATTAGGAGTATAAAAAATGTAAAATGAAGCTGATTTTCTTAATTGAGTTTCAGCTTCATTTTTTTGTTCAAGTTGATATATTTTCGTATCTTTATTAAAAATATAAGATTATGGAAAACAACGCAAGTATTAAATTATTTGAATCGAAAAAGATTCGCACGCATTGGGATGAAACGGAGGAGAAATGGTATTTCTCAGTGATTGATGTGGTAGAAGTACTCACAGAAAGCTCCTTACCTAAAAGATATTGGAGTGATTTGAAGAAAAAACTTATCACTGAAGGAAGCCAAGCGTACGAAAAAATCGTACGGTTGAAACTGATAGCCGAAGATGGTAAAAACAGAGAAACGGATACTGTTGATACTGAAACATTATTACGTATCATTCAATCAATTCCATCACCCAAAGCTGAGCCATTCAAGCAATGGTTGGCAAAAGTTGGTTACGAGCGGATGCAGGAATTGCAGGACCCTGCACAAAGTTTAGATCGTGCACGGGAGAACTGGCAACGATTAGGTCGAAGCGAAAAGTGGATTCAGCAGCGTATGACTGGTCAGGAAACTCGTAATAAACTGACTGATTATTGGAAAGATGCCGGAATAAAAGAACAAGATGAATTTGCATTATTGACCAATATCATTCATCAGGAATGGACTGATTTGACAGTAAAGCAGCACAAAGCATTAAAAGGGTTGAAGAGTCATAACTTACGTGACCACATGAGCGAAGCAGAATTGATTTTTACAGCTTTAGCTGAGCTTTCAACTCGCCAAATTGCTGAAACGAAAGAAGCTAAAGGATTACGTGAAAATGCAGAAGTAGGAAAAATGGGAGGAAAAGTAGCCAAAAATGCCCGCAAAGAATTGGAATCAAAAACGGGGAGAGATGTGGTAACGGGTGAAAACTTTTTACCACCGGCGAAAGAGAAAAGCCCCCTAAATCCCCCGAAGGGGGACTTAAAGATGAAGTCTCAATGAAATAAATATACAAAAACTAATAATACAATACTAAGCAAAATTCCCTGCAATTTATCCCGCCAAAGCGGGAGGGGTTAAGGGCTCATTATCATGAAAAAAGTAAACGCTCACCTCCACACACCGTATTCGTTCAGTGCATTCACTGAATTGAATCAGGCGCTCGATATGGCTGTTGCCGAAGGCGTAAAAGTGGTTGGTATCAATGATTTTTATACTACTGCCGGCTACGAAGCTTGGGCAAGAGGTTGTAAAGAACGCGACTTGTATCCGTTGTTCAACATAGAGTTTATCAGTCTGAACGAGGCTGATCAAAAAGCCGGTCTACGCGTGAACGATCCCGGAAATCCCGGTCGTACTTACCTAAGTGGTAAAGGACTTTCATATCCTTTTCAGTTAGCTGAACCTTTTGCAACACAATTGGCCGATGTTAGTGCCGAAGCCAATGCACAGGTAGAAGCCATGTGTGGCAAGGTAAATGAGATTCTGGCTGCCAATAATGCCGGTTTCTCGTTGGATTTCGAGTGGATTAAAAACGACCTCACCAAAGGTTCTATCCGCGAACGTCATTTGGCAAAAGCTTTACGACTTAAAGTATACGAAACCTGTGGAAACGAATCAAAAATTAAAGGTTTATTTTTGAAATTATTTGCCGGAAAAGAATTAAAATCAAATATTTATGATTTTGCAGGCGTAGAAAACGAAATCCGTGGCAATTTGCTTAAAGCAGGTGGAGGTGCATTTGTACCTGAAGACCCAAAAGCGTTTTTACCCATGCAAACCGTTTGCGATATTATCGTTGCTGGCGGTGGCATACCAACTTATCCATTCCTTGCCGACGATGCCAAAGGTGGTTATACCGATTTTGAAGGTGATTTGGAGCGTGTGGCTAAACAATTGACCGTGCGTGGTTTCCATTCGGTAGAATTTATTACTACTCGGAATGGTGTGGAATTGTTGGAAAAATATGCCAGCTATTTACACGATCAGGGCTTTGTGGTAACTTTCGGTAGCGAACACAACACACCTGCTATGGAGCCAATTGAACTTTTTGCACGTAATAGCACACCGCTTACTGATCGTTTGATGCAAATCAACTACGAAGGAGTTTGCGTGGTAGCGGCACATCAGCATTTGGTTGCACAAGGCTTACGTGGCTATGTGGATGCTAATGGACAAGCCGATAGAAGTAAAAGGGCTGAGTTTATTAAATTGGGAGACGAATTAATTAATAATGCATAATTCAAAATTCATAATTAAATAGAGTTCAAATTATTTTGAGTCCTATGTACCTATTGTGGTTCAAACAAAATGAAAGAAATACATCAATTAATCGAAATATCGCAATTCTACGGTCGTGATAGCCGTTTTGTAATTGCCGGTGGTGGTAATACTTCGTACAAAAATGCAGAAAAACTTTGGGTAAAAGCCAGTGGTTCGTCATTGGCAACTATTACCGAAGACGGTTTTGCGGTGCTTGACCGTGCAAAACTCAACCTTATGTCGGATAAAGTGTACAGTGATAATGCAGCTGAACGTGAAGAACAGGTAAAAAACGATTTGGCAGATGCTACTATCTCTAAAGGCAAACGTCCTTCGGTGGAAACATCGATGCATAACGTTATCGATTTTGCTTTTGTTGTACACATGCACCCAACATTGGTGAACGGTTTGATGTGCGCCAACAATGCTCAAGCCGACTTGCAAAAGTTATTTGGAGCAAAAACATTGTATATCGAATACACCGATCCGGGTTATGTCCTGTTCAAAAAAGTAGAAGATGCGATCAAAGCATTCCGTGCTGAAGACGGTGCTGAACCTGCCGTTATCTGGTTGCAAAACCATGGAATTTTCGTGGCAGCCAATAGCATTGAAGAAGTGAAAGTGCTTTATACCAAAGTGTTGGATACACTCGAAAAAGCTGTGAAATTCCCTGTCCCTAGCGAAGAACGCGCTACGTGCAGCTGCACCGAACAAATACTGCCAGGTATGCGCATGATGCTTTCGAAAGAAGGTTTGAAAACCCTGAAAGTGCGCAAAAATGCTTTGGTAAAACATTTCTACGACACCGAAGAAGCGCAGGCCAAAATTGCGAAACCGTTTACTCCGGATGCGATTGTTTATTGCAAATCAAACTATATTTTCCTCAACGACGAAGAACCGGAAGCTGTATTGGCTGAGGCTGCAAAACAAATTCCCGCTTTCACCACTAAGTTTGGTTATCAACCAAAGATTTTTCTGATAAAAGGAATTGGATTGGTAGCAGCCGGCGATAATGCTGCCCAATGTGATATTTTATTGGACGTGTTCGAAGACGCGATGAAGATTGCGTATTCTGCCGAATCGTTTGGTGGAGCTCACCCAATGACGCAAGCGCAAATCGACTTTATCGACAATTGGGAAGTGGAAAACTACCGCCGCAGTGTGGCAGCAGGTGGCGCAGCTGGTCGTGCCGAGAATAAAACCATCATTGTTACAGGTGCTGCACAGGGCTTTGGCGAAGGAATTGCCCGTTGCTTATTGCAACAAGGTGCCAACATTGTGGTGGCCGATATGAATGAAGTGGTTGGACGTGCTACTGTGGAGCGTTTCAACGCTATTGCAAAAAGTAACCGTGCCATTTTCGTAAAAACCAACGTAAGCGAAATTCCAAGCATCGAAAACCTGGTTCACGAAACTATTTGTAACTTTGGAGCTATCGATACGTTCATTAGTAATGCAGGTGTGCTTCGCGCAGGTGGACTGGACGATATGACGCCCGAAGATTTCGAATTCGTAACGAAAATCAACTATAACGCTTATTTCTATTGCACCAAAGTGGTTAGCAAGGTTATGAAGCTGCAAACCAAATACGCACCTGAGTATTATGCAGATATTATTCAGGTAAATTCTAAATCTGGATTACGCGGTAGCAAAGCTAATTTCGCCTATGCTGGAGGTAAATTTGGAGGAATTGGACTTACTCAATCATTTGCATTGGAATTGGCTCCATTCCGCATTAAAGTGAACTCCATTTGTCCGGGAAATTTCTACGAAGGACCACTGTGGAGCGATCCTGTTAACGGCTTATTTGTTCAATACTTAAATGCAGGCAAAGTGCCGGGAGCAAAAACTATCGACGATGTGAAAGCGTTTTATTTAGCACAAGTACCATTACAAAAAGGCTGTTCACCCGAGGACGTTACCAAAGGTGCGCTCTACCTAATGGAGCAATGTGGCGAAACCGGACAAGCATTGCCAATTACTGGTGGGCAGGTGATGCTAAACTAAAAAGAAGTAAGGAGTAAGAAGGTAAGTAATTTGCCTTTATTTCAAAGCTCTATACTATATTTTTATTATACAAACAATTATACAACAATAAGAAGTTAGCAGTACAAGGCACTTACCTCTTACTCCTTGCCTCTTACCTCTGAAAAAAATGAAAACAACAGCAATCCGTTTATATGGCAAAAAAGATCTTCGCATGGAAGAGTTCGAATTGCCGCAAATTAAAGAAGATGAGATACTTGCAAAAGTAGTTTCAGATTCACTGTGTATGTCATCGTACAAAGCAGCTACACAAGCTACAGACCACAAACGTATCCCAAACGATATCGCCGAAAATCCGATAATCATTGGGCACGAATTTGCCGGCGAAATTGTAGAAGTGGGCTCTAAATGGGCAAGTCAGTTCAAAGCTGGTGAAAAATTCTCTATTCAACCTGCTTTGTATTACGAAGATGGCCCTGTGGGTGTGTTGAGCGCTCCTGGCTACAGTTATAAGCATATTGGTGGTGATGCTACGTATGTAATTATCCCGAAAGAAGTAATGGAAAAAAGCTGTTTATTGGCTTACAAAGGCGAGGGTTATTATCCTGCATCGCTTGCCGAACCGCTTTCGTGTGTTATCGGAGCAATGCATGCCAACTACCATACCACTCCAGGAAGTTACGAACACAAAATGGATATTGTGGATGGTGGAAAAATGGCTATTTTAGCCGGAGTTGGTCCTATGGGATTGGCAGCTATCAACTATGTTCTTCGTCGCGACGACCGCAAACCATCTGTTTTAGTTGTAACCGATGTGGATCAAACGCGCTTGGACCGTGCTGCAACAATTCTACCTGTTGAATTTGCAAATGCTCGTGGTATCGATTTAAAATATATCAATACCGGCAAAATGGAAAATCCGGTTGAAGACCTGAAAGCAATTACCGATGGATATGGTTACGACGATGTATTTGTTTTTGCACCCGTAAAACCGGTTGTGGAGCAAGGTGATGCCATTTTGGCTTTCGATGGCTGTTTGAACTTTTTTGCCGGCCCAAGTGATCCGAACTTTAGCGCCACATTTAATTTCTACAATGTGCATTATGCTTATACCCACGTTGTTGGAACAAGTGGTGGTAACACTGATGATATGAACGAAGCCCTTGAAATGATGGCAAAAGGACTTGACCCTGCTGGCTTGGTAACGCATATTGGTGGTTTGGATGCCGTAATTGAAGCAACCAAACACCTACCCGAAATTCCTGGAGGTAAAAAACTTGTTTATACACATATTGAAATGCCTTTAACGCCAATTTCGGATTTTGCCAAATTGGGCGAAACAAATCCGGTTTTCAAAACATTATCAGAAATCTGTGATAAAAATCTCGGTTTGTGGAGTGTGGAAGCAGAAAGTTTTTTATTGGCAAATGCTGATAAACTTAAATAATTGGTTTGAAAGTTTGATGTTTGAAAAGTTTGATGTTCAAAATCATTACTGAATTCAAACTTTTCAAACCTTTCAAATTCTTCAAACCTTTCAAACGAATTTATTATGAAACAACTTGATGTAAAACTGATGCATCCGAAAGAGCAAATTAATGTGATTATCGGACGTATTTATCGGAGCGGTATGACTACTACTTCGGGTGGTAATATTTCCATTAAAGATGGAAACGGTGATATTTGGATAACGCCTTCGGCTGTTGACAAAGGATCATTAACAGTGAAAGATATAGTATGTGTAAAAAAAGACGGAACTATTGTTGGAGCACACAAACCTTCGTCTGAATTCCCATTTCACAAAGCCATATTTGAAGCCCGTCCTGAGTTGACAGCTATCATTCACGCTCACCCACCTGGGCTGGTGGCTTTTAGTATTGCCCGCGTTGTTCCAGATACCAGCATTGTACCACAAGCTCGTAAAATTTGTGGCGAAATTGGTTTTGCGCCGTATGGTTGTCCCGGAAGCGAAGATCTGGGTAAAAAAATTGCCGCTGAATTCAAAAATAAGAAATACAAGGCAGTTATCATGGAAAACCACGGAGTTGTACTTGGTGGAAGCGATATGATGGACGCTTATCAACGTTTCGAAACGCTTGAGTTTTGTTGTCGTACCATTGTGAACGCTGGACGTATTGGGAAAGTAAATACATTGACTGACGAACAAATTTCAAAGTATGTAAATCATTTCCCAAAAAATATCACGCCATTTATGGATGTGGAATATCCATCAGACGAGCGTGAAATCCGAACCGAAATGGTGAATATCATCCGTCGTGCCTGCGATCAAGGGTTGATGATTTCTACTTACGGAACAGTTTCGGTACGTTGGAAGGACAATGATTTTCTGATTACACCTCGCGATGTAGCTCGTTGGGATATTTTAGCAAAAAATATTGTGCAGGTTAAAAATGGAATGGCCGAAGCCGGCAAAGAACCTAGTCGCTCAGTAGCGCTTCACCACCGTATTTACCAACTTTATCCGCATATCAATTCGATTATTACTACGCAACCTACCAACTTAATGGCACATGCAGTAAGTCATCAGAAATTTGATGTGCGTACTATTCCCGAAAGTTGGATTTTCCTTCAGGATGTACCTTCAATTCCATTCGAAAGTTTGTACAACGACACCGAGGTTATTGCTGAAATGTTTGCTAAAAATCGTGTGGTAATTGTTGAAAATGATTGCGTTATCGTAACTGGAAATAAACTGATTAATACCTTCGATTATCTTGAAGTAGCTGAGTTTTCGGCAAATTCATTGGTTATGGCTTCATCAATCGGGCCACTTAAACCTATGGGCGATGCTGAAATTGAAGAGTTAAGGGTGGCTTTTAATGTGAAATAACTTAATATTAAGGCATAAAAAAATCCGTTTGTAAATTTACAAACGGATTTTTTTATATAGGGTCTGCTGAAAAACAACAAACTGTTTGTTAATCAATATTATATCTTTATATTTGTGCAATTTAATGCAAGGAAATATGACATCATTCCATAAAAGGCGTGCACAAGCCCCTGAATATGTAAG
>Ga0247840_10003944_pt1 | contig 24226 bp, 20 predicted proteins | sample LaCruzMarch2015__FD_192404 | JGI IMG/M metagenome (GOLD analysis project Ga0247840, IMG submission 192404) | Freshwater microbial communities from meromictic Lake La Cruz, Castile-La Mancha, Spain - LaCruzMarch2015_17m | ecosystem: Environmental > Aquatic > Freshwater > Lake | place: Spain...
TATCCCGTTTATCAAAGGAAACAAGCCTCTGATTGGCGCCAAAGAATTTAACCTGATGAAAGACGGTGTCTATATCATTAATACGGCTCGCGGTGGTATTATAGAAGAAAAAGCGCTCATGCAGGCTATCGAGTCAGGTAAGGTTGCCGGAGCTGCCTTGGACGTTTTTGAGGAGGAGCCCACGGCCAACGCGGAGCTCTGGGGGTGCGCGAAGCTATCGGTCACGCCTCATATCGGCGGTTCGACAAAGGAAGCACAGCAGCGGATCGGCGATGAAGTGGCGGCGATCATCGGGCAATTCTTTAATAAGGGGGAATAAAAATGCAGCAAAAGATGATGAAAGCACTGGTGAAAAAGTATGCAAAGCCCGGGCTTTGGCTGGATGAGGTACCGGTGCCGGAAATCGGCATCAACGATGTGCTGATCCGCATAGTGAAAACAGCCATTTGCGGAACCGATATACATATTTATCAGTGGAATGATTGGGCTCAAAAAACCATTCCAACCCCCATGGTAATCGGCCATGAATTTGTGGGTACTGTCGAGGCAGTTGGCAGCAACGTAGCCGATTATAAAAAAGGAGACCTGGTTTCCGGCGAAGGGCATCTGGTATGCGGCCACTGCAGAAACTGCCTTGCGGGCAGGAGGCATCTATGCAACAAGACCAGCGGCGTCGGTGTGAACCGGTCAGGCGCTTTTGCCGAATTTCTGTCGATTCCGGTGACTAATGTCTGGCATTGTGACCCCAGCATTCCGACAGATCTGCTGAGCTGTTTTGATCCTCTTGGCAATGCGGTGCATTCCGCCCTGGCCTTTGATGTTCTGGCTGAAGATGTCATGATTACGGGAGCGGGACCCATCGGCATCATGGCGGCCGCCGTGGCGAAGCATGCAGGCGCAAGGCATGTGGTCATCAGCGACATCAATCCTTACAGATTGGATCTGGCTAAAAAGCTGGGCGCAACCCTTACCATAGACAGCAGGACGCAGAGCATCGGGGATGCCATGCAAAAGCTGGGCATGAAGGAGGGTTTTGATGTAGGCCTTGAAATGTCCGGAAATGCAGGTGCCTTCGACGACCTGGTCAATAACATGTGCCATGGCGGGAAGATAGCACTTCTCGGCATCCAACAGCCGAATGCGGTGATCGATTGGGACAAGGTGGTTTTCAATGGCCTTACCTTAAAAGGGATTTATGGCAGAGAAATGTATGAAACCTGGTATAAAATGACCATCATGCTGAAGTCCGGTCTGGATATTTCCGAGGTCATCACCCATAGGTTTGATTATCGGGATTTTGAAGAGGGATTTCAGGTCATGGCATCCGGCAATTCAGGCAAAGTTGTCCTCAATTGGCAGGACTAGCCAAGCCTTAGCAGACTATGCCTTATGGAGGGAATAATTATGCAAAAGGACGCATTGCAGTTTTATCAAACGGAATTGGATAAAATAAAGGATCAGGGACTCTGGAAAGAAGAACGGATCCTTACTGGGCCTCAAAATGCCAGGATCAGCCTGAGGGGAAGAACTGACATTTTAAACATGTGCTCCAATAATTACCTGGGTCTTGCCAATTCTCCGGAGGTCATCAAGGCTGCACAGGAGAGTTACGCAAGATGGGGCTATGGCTTGTCCTCGGTCCGGTTCATCTGCGGCACTCAGCAGATCCACAAGGATCTGGAGAATGCGCTGTCTTCATTCTTGGGCACAGCGGACACGATTCTCTATTCATCCTGCTTTGATGCCAATGGCGGGATATTTGAAGTCCTGCTGGGCGATGAAGATGTGGTCATCAGCGATGAACTCAACCATGCCAGCATCATAGACGGCGTTCGTCTGTGCAAGGCAGAGCGGCTCAGATACAGGAACAATGACATGAGTGACCTGGAAGAACGATTGAAGGCATCCCAAAAGAACAGATTCCGTCTGATCGTCACCGATGGTGTCTTTTCCATGGATGGCAGCATTGCCAACCTAAAAGGCATTTGCGACCTGGCAGACCGATATGACGCTCTCGTCATGGTGGATGACAGCCACGCGGTGGGCTTCATGGGTGCGAAGGGCCGAGGTACCCCTGAGCATTGCGGGGTATCAGATCGGGTGGATATCATCAGCGGAACCCTCGGCAAGGCTCTTGGCGGTGCCAGCGGCGGCTATGTCAGCGGAAACAAAGACGTTATTGCCTTACTCAGACAGCGTTCAAGACCCTATCTCTTTTCCAATACCCTGGCGCCATCCATTGCGGCAGCCTCGATTAAGGTACTTGAAATATTATCCGGCTCGACAGAGCTGAGAGACAGGCTGGCTGACAACACAACCTATTACAGAGAGCGTTTGAAAGCCGCAGGATTCGCTATAGCAGAAGGCGTTCACCCCATTGTGCCCATTATGCTCGGTGAAGCTGAAACGGCCCAAAAAATGGCGAAATTGCTTCTGGAAAAGGGAATCTATGTCACCGGCTTTTTCTACCCCGTGGTGCCGCTGCATAAGGCCAGGATCAGGACTCAGGTTTCTGCGGCCCATAGCAGGGAGGATCTCGACTATGCCGTTCACATGTTCGCAAAGGTCCGTGAGGATATGGGGTTGTAAATAAAAATAGGGCATGGAGGGTTAACGATGCGTTGACATTTTGCAATTCTATGCTACAATGATTGAAAATAGAATAGTTTGGATGAAGATTACGGGAGAGTCTGTATTTGCAGCGCCGAAGGAATAAGCGGATGTTAAGCCATAATGTCAGCGATGATCTCAGGTAAATGGACCGTGATTGGACAGAACTCTGGAAAGCGCAAGCACCGACGGGGCAACCCCGCTTAGGCGGAAGAATCTCTCAGGTTAATAACAGAGCAGAAGGCTTTAAGCTTTCTGCTCTTTTGTATTTAAAGCCATGAAATGAAAGCGAGTAGTTGTCGCAAAAGGTGTGAATTAAGGAGGAAACAAGATGGATAAGGATATCATCATAATCGGCGGAGGTCCAGGGGGATATGTCGCAGCCATAAGAGCGGCCCAGCTTGGCGCAGAGGTCTGCGTAGTGGAAATGAATAAGCTGGGAGGCACTTGCCTGAATCGGGGATGTATTCCGACAAAGGCGCTTTATCGCAATGCAGAAATTCTCCATATCATGGAACGTCTTGATGAGTTTGGGATCAACAACCATGAATACAGCATCGATGTGGAAAAAGTGCAAAAGAGAAAAAAAACCATTGTTGAAAATTTGCGGGATGGTGTTGGCCAACTTTTAAAAGCCAATGGGGTTGAGGTAATTAATGGGACTGCATCATTCAAGGATCCGCACACTTTGTCCATTCAACTGGCGAATGGAGACACAAGGGAAATAACCGGAAAAAGCATTATTATCGCCACCGGCTCAGTACCCACGATACCAGCTATTCCAGGTGTGGATGGGCCAAATGTGGTGACCACCGATGAGCTTCTGGAATTTGATCATATTCCTAAACGACTTGCTGTTATAGGCGGAGGGACTGTAGGGGTAGAGTTTGCCGGCATATTTCAGGCTATGGGGAGTCAGGTTTCTATTATCATCAAATATCCCCTGGTTTTAAGAAAGCTTGATGTTGAAATGATCAGGCGACTAACCAACTCCATGAAGAGTCATGGCATAGTAACAGTAAATAATGTCAGAGTCAAACGCATAGAAAACAATGGCACAAATTCTACTGTCATCGTCGAACATGAAGAGAAGGGCGAATCAGCAATCGAAGCTGACATGATCCTGCTTTCAATTGGACGTCGGCCCCTTGTTTCAGGATTGAACCTTGAAGGACTAGGCATTGATTATGATAGCAAAGGCATAAAAGTCGATGAAAACTATGAAACCAATGTCAAAAGCGTATACGCCATTGGCGATGTAACAGGTGGATGGATGCTGGCTCATGTAGCTTCCGAACAAGGCATCATCACCGTTGAAAAGATTCTGGGGCGTAATGAACATAGTGAACTTGGTGCTATTCCCAACTGTGTATTCTCCTTCCCGGAAATCGCCACTACGGGCATGACTGAAGAAGAAGCCAAAGAGACGGGCATGCCTTATAAGGTCGGTAAGTTCATGTTTGCCGCAAACGGGAAAGCCCTCAGCCTAGGTGAGAAGGAAGGCTTTGTCAAGATTATAGCAACTATGGATGATACAATAATAGGTGTACATATCCTTGGGCCTCATGCCTCTGATCTGATCCATGAGGGCGTACTTGCCATCAATAAAGCCATGAAAGTGGACGATATCATCCATACCATCCACGCGCACCCAACCCTGGGGGAATGCTTTTCTGAGGCGGCAATGGCCGTAAAGAATATGGCGATTCATGGTGCGCCTAAAAGAAAATAGAATGCGGATTTTTTATACATCCACAAAATGAAGGAAGGTTTTCAATATGTTTTATATAGATTCAATTAATACGGATCCCTGCTTCAACCATGCCGTTGAAGAATATTTGCTTAAAAATACACAGGACGAATTTTTTATGCTGTGGCGGAGTGATCCTTGTATACTGATTGGTAAAAATCAGAATGCCTACGCCGAAATAAATGTCGATTATGTCAAAGCACACAATATTAAAATTACGCGAAGGATCACCGGTGGCGGCGCAGTTTTTAATGATTTAGGCAACATCAACTTTACCTTCATTACAAATAAGGAGAAAGATGCTCCCATCAATTTTGAACAATTTGCAGCACCAATAATAGCAGGATTACGTGATCTTGGAGTAGAGGCCCTGTTTTCAGGGAGAAATGATATCACCATCGACGGCAAAAAGTTTTCCGGCAACGCACAGCATGTTTATAAAAATAGACTGCTTCACCATGGCACGCTTTTGTTTTCTGGAAATCTTACAGATTTATCATCGGCACTTAATCCTGACCCTTTAAAATTTCAGGATAAAAGCGTTAAATCTGTCGCAAGCCGTGTAACAAATATAGGCAGCCACCTAAAGATGCCGATGACTGTACTTGAATTCAAGGCATTTCTGACACGACATGTTAGGAATGCTTATGGCATCACACAAACTTATGCGTTTTCTCAAAATGAATTGGTGGAAATCAACAAAATCGCATCGGAAAAATATGCGAACTGGGATTGGAATTTCGGGCATTCACCCAAATATGCCTTCACAAACACAAAAAAATTCCAGGGGGGCATGGTTCAATTTAATTTAAACATCGATAAGGGGATTATTAAGGACATCAAATTATATGGTGATTTCTTTGGCGAACTTGATATTGCCGATCTTGAAAGCAAGCTTAAAGGCTTGCGGTATGATGAAGCAGATGTCCAAAAAGCTTTGGCACAACTGGACATCCAAAAATATCTCAACAATATCACTATAGAGGAGTTCCTTTTAGGAATGTTCGCTTGAAAAAGCCCTAAAAGAGAGGAGTAATCGAAATGCATCTTAGAAAGCCGGAATGGCTCAAAATAAAAGTGGAGGGTGGGGAAATCTCAGGTGAGGTCAAGCGGGTTCTTCATAAGTTGTCGCTTCATACGGTTTGTGAGGAAGCCAACTGCCCCAATCGAATGGAATGCTTTAACCGTAAAACGGCAACTTTTATGGTTCTGGGGAATAACTGCACCAGAAACTGCACCTTTTGCAATGTGACGAAAGGCACGCCGACCCCAGTGGATCCTGAAGAACCGGCTAAAGTAGCAGAAGCGGCTAAACTGCTTGGCATCAAACATTTGGTGGTGACCTCTGTCACAAGAGATGACCTTGCTGATGGCGGAGCTGGCCATTTTGCATTAATCATTTCAGAGGCGAGACAATTAAACCCCGCTATGACAGTTGAAGTGCTGATTCCGGATTTTAAAGGCAGTTCCGAGGCCCTTGATAAAGTTATCGCTGCCACACCGGATATTATCAATCATAACATTGAGACAGTACCCGCTTTATATAGCACTGTAAGGCCAATGGCAATCTATGAGCGATCACTCGAACTCTTAAAAATGGTCAAGAGCAGGAACCCGTCAATAATTACAAAATCAGGCATCATGCTGGGCCTGGGTGAGAAGTTTGAAGAGGTCGTTGAAGTTCTCGGTGATCTTAGAAGGGTACAATGCGATTATTTGACTATTGGCCAATATTTGGCACCATCAAAGGAGCATCATCCCATTATAGCCTATATTCACCCCGACACCTTCGAAAAATATAGAAAATTAGCCTTATCAATGGGATTTAAGCAGGTCATGGCAGGGCCCCTTGTGAGAAGCTCCTATCATGCAAGGGTCTAGTGACCATCACTATAGTTCAATAGACTCGAAGGGTTCATTGAAAAAGATCGTTTCAGGAAAGTCTGTTTCGCGTTTCTGAAAGCTCAGATTGGTAGCATCAATCCAACCGGCTTTATCTAGATTCTTGTAAGGAAGATGAACCACCGCAATTTTTTTCGGTTGGATATATAGCTGTATCACCCTTCTGCCGGGAATGGAGCCGACATAGGGGAATGGCGCAATCAGCAAATCGATCTTTAAAGCTTCAAGATCCAAATTCATATAATTGCTTTTTAATAGGCTGGCATCACCGACATGAAGGATATTTTTTCCATAAAAATTTAAAAGATAAGCAATATGCTGCAAAGAATCATCTTTCGCGCCACCGTGTTTCATGGCTATACACCGAATCTCAATGCCATCCATCGATTTGATTTCCGATCCGTGCAGAGGCGGATTCGATTCAATAAGGTTTTTCGGATGTGAAGACATCAAAGGAAATACATGCGCAGCAGCTTCACTTGGGGCAACAACAACACTTTCGGTATTTCTGCCCAAGAAATCTGCCGCATAGGCAGCATCGAAATGGTCCCAATGACTGTGTGTAAAAAGCATGGCGTCGATACGGTTAAAAGGCTGGATTCCGTTGATTATATCGCGGACAACTGAGGTTGCTGTATTTTTATAGGGCGTTCCTATTGTTTTGCAAAATGGATCAATTAGGACCTTTTTATTGTTCCCTTCCAGCATTATGCCAGCATTGCATAAATAAGTGACTATAAGGTTATCATTCATAAATGATTCTCCTCACGGCAGGTCTCTCTAATAGCAAGTCTCCCTAAATGAACATGAATAAGGGGGACTTTTTAATTCATCTAAAAAATTAATTAGCCTCACTGTTTGGCGCTAAGGTGTTAAGGAGGCCAAATGCATTGGCAATTGTTGTCATTTGAAGTTCCAAACCTGATTGATTACCTTCAAGATTGCTAAATGAGCTATTTAAATCAAGAGGGTACATTTTTTTATAGGCTGTAGGCGAGAGACCAGTAAATTTTTTGAAGGTTCTATTAAAGTGGCTCACATTTAAAAAACCAACTCGGGTGCAAGCGAGTGACACATCTATTTCACTGTAGGAAAGATAGATGACGACTTGCCGTATGCGAACAAAGTTTAAATAGTCAATAATAGGAATGCCGGTATCCTTTTTAAACACCGAGCAGATGTAATTCTTATTGTAGCCAATCGAAGCGGCAATCATATCAAGGTTGATTTGATTAGTATAGTTTTCTTCTATATAAGAGACTATTGATGATGACACTTCGGAATAACCGGTTGTATCTATTAAGTGGGAGTTGCTGATATTGCCATTACTGATTATAGATTCCCGAGTTTGATAGGCAATAAACGTATATAGAAAGGTCTCTACAAGATCCGAATAGTCGAAGGCGCGAGACAGACCATTATTAACAATAAACAACATTAGTTCTTCTAAAAAGGGATTGCCCCCAAATATAACCCCGCTTCGATTCAAGACATCTATTAGGAATTGATCATATATATAAAACTTTACTTCATAACAAGTTACAGTATCATCAACAACCTTTTGCATTTCATGAATGGTGTTTGGAGGAACTATAAAGCAAGTATCTTTTTTTGCATCGTAGCATTTATCATCAACTATAAAACCAGTCTTGCCAGATAAAACGTAGAGCAAATGGTAATATTCATGGCTATGAGGTCTAACGCCCCATCCTTTGGGGAAGTCACATTTTTCAACCAATAAGATTTTAATTTTTCTTTTCATAGCATTCCCCTATATATAAATAATGAATATAAGTCAATTACATTTTATTTCATTGACTAAAAATATGCAAGTGAAGTTTCTCCAGCGGCGGTATTTATTATCTATTGTTTAAAAGTAAAAGTTGTTCGTAAGATGACAAATTTATATCAAAAAAATATGATTGACAAATAGGAATTGTGTGATTATAATCAAAATCAAATATGAATATATGCAAATAAATAGCGAGGAGAATAGACATGAACCATAATAAATATGAAGATATGGTAATGAAAACATTTATTGATTTTCACCAAACAAAATCTTTCCTTGAGAATCCAGTCATCATTAAGCGTGGCAAGGGCGTATATTTGTGGGATATTAACGATAAAAAATATTTTGATGCTATTGGCGGAGTCTATGTTGCTTCATTGGGTCATGGGCACCCAAGAATACTTGAGGCAATGAGGAAACAGGCTGAAATTTTAACGTTTGCGCCGCCTCTGCATAGCATTTCTGACATTACTCTTCAGTTTATTGAAAGATTAGGCCAGGTAGTACCGGGAAACTTAAAATACATCAAGTCATTCAGCGGTGGATCAGAGTCAGTTGAAGGCGCTTTGAAACTTGTAAGGCAATATTTCAAGCAAACAAACAAACCGGACAAGATGAAATACATTTCGAATTATTTAAGCTATCATGGGGCAACATTTGCCACCATGGCGCTTGGTGGATCGAGCAGGAAGCTAAAATCAGAGCCACATATGGGTGGGTTTATTAAAAACCTTTCGCCGAAGCAGTTAAGAGATGATTTTGACACTTGGGCAGAAACCTGTAGATTTTCAGCAAAGATGTTTGAAAAAATAATATTGGGAGAGAACCCTAAAACCATAGGAGCAATAGTCATAGAGCCAATCTGCAACACTGCTGGAATAATAACGCCAACGGAAGAATATTTTAAAATCGTCAGAGAAATCTGTACCAAATACGATATTATGCTTATTTTTGACGAAGTACTAACGGGCTTTGGTAAAACGGGAAATATGTTTGCGGCACAAACATTCAATGTTGTTCCGGATATTATTTGCTCGGGGAAGGGACTTTCGGCAGGAGTCATGCCATTAGGTGCATTTATGGCGAGGGAAGATATCGCAGAGGCATTTTATGGAACGGAAGAGGATGATGTGCAATTCGCACATGGGCATACCTATGCTAATTTTCCTTTGGGCTGTGCAATAGGGATAGAAGTGATTAACATTTTAGAGGAAGAAAAGCTGGTAGAACGCGCCGGAATTTTAAATAGTCGACTCGTCCAAAGGCTGGAAGGCTTAAAGAAGTATGAAGTGATCAGAGAAGTAAGGGGTAAAGGCGTTCTGCTAGGAGTGGAATTTGTTGAAGACGTTGAGACAAATAAACCATTCCCGGAAGGAAACAAGTTGGGAGATGCTTTGAAAAAAACCGCTATCGCTAATGGACTCATCATGCGGATCGATCCGGATTGGTTTGCCATTGCGCCTCCTCTAATTTCAACAGATGCGGAAATTGAAGAAATGTGCAATCTGATTGAGCAAAGCCTTGTTGATGCACTGAAAATAGTTAGAGCATAAAATTCTGGAAAGGTTACAAAAAAATTGAACGAAGGCAGGTTAATATTTTGAAGGAAATGACAATTCATGAGCTAAAAAAGTTTGCACTGCAGATAAGAATTGAGACGGTCAAAGAACTTTCATCCCTGGGGTTTGGCCATATTGGCGGTTCGATGTCAACAATAGAAGCCCTTGCCGTTCTTTACGGCGCAGCTCTGAATGTGCAGCCAAACAATCCGAGATGGGTCGAAAGAGATTTTCTGGTTTGCTCAAAAGGGCATTCGGGGCCAAGTCTGTATGCGGCTTTGGCATTAAAGGGATTTTTTCCAATTGAATGGCTAGAAACTTTAAATCGGCCAGGGACAAGGCTGCCAAGCCACTGCGATATGAATAAAACACCAGGGATAGATATGAGCACGGGATCACTGGGGCAGGGGATTTCTACCGGGATAGGAATCGCACTTGGTAATAAATTGGATGGCAGGAGCAGCACAACCTACATCATTTTAGGTGATGGGGAATGTCAGGAAGGACAAATTTGGGAAGGTGCCTTATTCGCTGCCCATCACAAATTGGATAATTTGATTGTGCTCATTGACAACAACAAGGTTCAGCTTGATGGACGCACCTGCGATGTCAACAATCTTGAGGATTTTGAAGAAAAATTCAGAAGTTTTGGCTGGTACACACAGCGCGTGGACGGGCATGACGTGGAGAGCATCTATCATGGGATTAACATGGCTAAGAATGAAAAAGGAAGGCCCGCTATAATTGTTATGGATACAATCAAAGGCTTTGGCTGCACTTTTACCGATGGGAAATTCTGCCATCATATGGTCATAGGAAAACAGGATGCACAGGAAACCATAGATGCCCTGAACAATCAAATGATGGCACTTGATAACAATACTGAAGGAAGGGGTGATGGCGTTGAATATCATTCTTTGTAAAGAATTCAAGGAAACGGAGGTCCTGATGAAGGACATCTATCAGGCTGCAATGTTCGATTTGTTTAAAAAAGACGACCGCGTCATCATGCTGGATTCAGATTTAATCAAATCCCTGGGCGTAACGGATTTAGTTGAGAGCTTTCCCGCAAGAGTCATAGATTGCGGCATACAGGAAGCCAACATGATTGGCATTGCGGCAGGACTATCTTCAATCGGTAAAATACCCTTCACCCATACCTTTGCAGTCTTTGCCTCAAGACGTGTATTTGACCAGGTATTTTTAGCCGGCGCTTATTCGAAGCAGAATATAAGGATGTTTGGTACGGATCCCGGCATATGTGCCGAATATAACGGCGGAACACACATGGCTTTTGAAGACATTGGCATAATGAGAACGGTGCCTGGCATGACCATAATAGAACCCACGGATGTGACGATGCTGAGAAATATTATCCTTCAGCTGGTTGACGTTTATGGCATGTATTACATCAGAATGGCCCGGAAAAAATATACAAAGGTTTATGAAGAAGGTTCTGAATTTGAAATCGGAAAAGCAAATTTGTTAACCGAAGGAAGCGATCTTACCATTATTGCCTCCGGCATAATGGTAAGTGAAGCTTTAGCAGCGGAGAAAATATTACGGGAAAAAGGTATTCGGGCCAGAGTGCTGGATATGTTCACCATAAAACCGATGGATGCAGATGCCGTAATCAGGGCGGCAAGGGAAACTGGCGCTATTGTAACAGCAGAGAATCATAACGTCATCAATGGTCTCGGCTCGGCGGTAGCAGATATATTATCCCAAAACGCGCCTGTTCCTCTTGAGAAAATAGGGGTCAATGATACCTTTGGAGAGGTTGGACCGCTGGACTATCTTAAGAAGAGATTTGGGCTGACCTCCGCTGATATAGTAGAAAAGGCTGAGAAGGTGCTTCGAATCAAGCAGGAAAGATCTGCTGATAATTAAAATAAATACTAAGAAAGGGAACTTCTTATGTGCTGCAATTCAACATTTAAATCTAAAGAGCTTTTTCAAAATACAAAGAACTATTTAAGCGGTGGCGTAGCGAGTTCGCTTCATAAATCACCTAATGAAGAGTACCCGATATTTATTGAAAGCGCATCCGGATCAAAGCTTTATGATGTAGATGGCAATGAATACATCGATTACATGGGCGCCTTCGGCCCTATGATTCTTGGTTACAACTTCCCTGATTTGAACGAGGCCGTCATTCGTCAGATAGCAAAGGGGACTCACTATGCTGCACCCACTGAATCCATTAAAATACTATGCGAAAAGCTGGTAAACATAATTCCCTGTGCTGAAAGGATCAGTTTTCAGAGCACGGGCACTGAATCCGATATGCAGGCCATCCAATTGGCAAGGGCTTATACGGGAAAGCAAAAGATCGTAAAGTTTGAAGGGCATTATCATGGTTGGTCAGAAGAATTGAGAGTGAGTGTCAGCGCAGAATCTGAATTGGCCATGGGACCCAGAAAAAGACCCTGGAAACTATGCCAGGCTAATGGACAAAGAATCGCTGCTGCAGATGATATCATCATCTTGCCGTGGAATGACTTGGATCTGCTTAAGAAGGTCATCGAAAGACATAAGAATGAAATAGCAGCTGTAATCACTGAGCCGATCATGTGCAATGCTGAGGTTGTACTGCCGAAGCAGGGATTCCTCGAAGGATTACGGGAACTGACTTACAAGAATGACATACTTTTCATTCTCGACGAAGTGATTACCGGATTCAGACTCGCTTTAGGCGGTGCCCAGGAATATTTTGGGATTATACCGGATTTGGCAGTATATGCCAAGGCAATGGCTGGCGGATATCCAATCGCCTGCGTTGTTGGGAAAAAAGAGATCATGGAATCAGGCATGAATGCAGCCGGCACCTTTAATGCCAACCCTATTTCAGTTGCTGCCGCCATAGCCACCCTAAACGAGCTTGAAAAGAAGGACACCTACAGCAATCTTGCTGCTATAACCAACCAGCTTGTAGATGGCATTAACACCATTGCACTAAAATACAAAATTAAGATTCACTGCGAAGGAATAATATCAATCTGGTTCATGCAGTTCGGCGTCGATGAGCCACTTTCAGACTATAGAGACCATTTCAAGAAGGTGGATAAAGCCAAATATATGAAAGTGTATGAAGAAGCTCTGAAATCAGGTATACGTCTGCATCCCAGCCGTGGAAGATTTTATATTTCCACTGCACATTCCCAAAGCGATGTGGGGCATACGTTAGAGGTTTTCGACAGAATATTTTCTGCTTTATAAATTCGAATATATAGGGATGCAAAAGATGGAACTTATATGAAGGAAAGCGGGTGGTTGATCGTCGGTTGGACAATGAAAAATAAAATATTGATTATTCCAAGTTAAAGCTAGTATGCGAAGGAGGGTGTAGTTAGGATTATCTGGATAAATGATATACAATTAACATTAGTATTACAAATTAATTTAAGGAGGGGAATACTCTAATGAAAAGAAGTTTAGCAATCCTGTTGATTTTGACTCTAGCACTGTCTACACTACTTAGTGGATGCGGCAATCCTGCAACTGAAGAAGTCCCTGTAAAGGATACCTTGACTATTGGTTACGTCCAGGAACCGGCTACTTTGGATTGGGCTCTTTCGTCCAATAATATGGTAGAAAAAATGTGCGCAAATATTTACGCAACAATGGTAAAATTTGATGATAACTATAAGGTTGTTCCATATGTAGCTGAATCATGGGAGATTAGCCCGGATGGCCTGAGCTATACGTTCAAGTTAAGAGATGATGTGTATTTTCATGATGGCAAGAAAATGACAGCTCAGGATGTTGCTTATACATTGAAAAGAGCAAAAGAATTTCCGGCTTCCTCTTACTATATTGAATCCGTTAATGAAATTACAGCGATTGACGATTTGACGGTTCAATTAACCTTGTTAAAGCCCTATCCGGCCTTAATGAATATGCTTTGTGAAGCTGCGATGGGCATCGTGAATGAAGAGACCGTCACCGCAATGGGGGATCAATTTGCATTAACACCTGTCGGCAGTGGCCCATATAAAGTCATAGAATGGGTTCCGGGAGAAAAAATTGTTTATGAAGCCTTTGATAAGTTCTTCTTAGGTGAACCACCAATCAAAAATGTTATTGCGAAGTTCATACCTGATCCAAGTACTAGACTAATTGCATTGGAAAATGGTGAAATAGATTTAACCGACGATATGGCTACCAATAATTTCCAGGCAGTGGAACAGAACGAAAGCTTAGCCTTCTCAAAAACCCCTTCCTCAAAATATTGGTATATGGGATTTAACAACCAAAATGACATTTTCAAGAACCAAAAATTCAGACAAGCAATCAATACTGCCATAAATAAAGAAGCGGTCATTCAAATAGCCTTTGATGGGACTGCCGTTCCAGCTGCTTGTACTATAGCCGAGGTGGCGAATGGCTATCCAAAGAATATTACTGGTTATACCTATGATGTTGAAAAGGCAAAACAATTATTGGCAGAGTCAGGCGTGAGCGTTACTACCTTTGAATTGATGGTCAAGGATGCTACTGCAAAGAAAATTGCAGAAGCAATACAGGCCGATTTGAACGCTATCGGCATCACGGCCAACATAAATATGGTAGAATCTGGCGGCTATTATGATGCCATAGCCAAAGGCAGTCATCAAGCTTGGATTGGTTCATGGGCGGATTCCTTAATGGATGCCGATGCGGTTGTGGGATTCAGATACCTTAGTAGCATGGCTGGAGATCCAGGCAACTACGATTGGATTAAAGATGATAAATTAGACAATCTAATCACAACTGGCAGACAAGAGTCAGACCCAGCTAAAAGACAGGCAATCTATGATGAACTTTTCCAATATGTAAGTGATCAAGCTTTTGAAACTCCACTTTTATATGGTCAACAGACCGTAAGTTACAACAAGGATCTTAAAGGAGTAAAAGCAATAACGACAGCAATTCAATACTACAATAATTGGAGCTGGTAATATAATTGAAATTCCTGGCTGGAGGCAATTTCGCCTCCAGCCAGGAGTGAATTAAAAGAATAAAAACAAAGGTAGGTTGAGGATGATAAGATATGTTATAAAAAGGTTCCTCTTGATGATTCCTGTGGTAATCGGTATCAGCATATTTATTTTCGCTGTTATGCAGTTTTCTCCTGGAGATCCCGTCAGAATGATGCTTGGGGAGAGGGCCTCTGTTGAAGATGTTGAACAAATGAGACAAGAATTAGGATTGGATAAGCCAAAAGTAGTTCAGTATTTTCACTATATGGGCGGGGTAGTGCTCAAGGGAGATTTTGGCATTTCTTATATAACAAGAAGACCAGTAATAGATGAATTCCGCACAAAATTCCCAGTGACGATGAAGCTGGCTTTTCTTGCGATGATCATAGCAATTGGTATAGGTATACCCGTAGGTATATATTCAGCAATCAGACCCTATAGCCTTTTTGACAAAGTAGCTACAGTTTTAACGCTTACAGGTACTTCCATTCCACCATTTTTCCTGGGACTTATTTTAATATTGATATTTTCCCTCGGTTTTAAGATACTTCCATCCAGTGGAATCGAGGGCTGGAAAAGCTTTATATTACCTGCAGTCACGTTATCGGCTATTACCTTGACCTATCTTATTAGAGTTACAAGAGCTTCGTTGCTTGAGGTATTTAGAGAAGATTATATTAGGACAGCACGTTCGAAAGGACTTAGAGAATATACAATCATAACAAAGCATGCTTTTAGAAATGCCCTTATCCCAGTCATTACTACTGCTGGACTTCAGTTTGGTTATATGCTTGGCGGAGCAATAATAACAGAAACCGTATTCGCTATACCTGGCCTCGGCAGACTTCTCGTTGGGGCAATCAGAAATGCAGATCTCAACGTGGTGCTTGGCACATGCCTGCTACTGGCGGTGACCTTTAGTTTTGTCAATCTTTTGGTTGATATTCTCTATGCATTTTTAGATCCTAGGATTAAGGCGCAATATAGCCGAAGCAAGAAGGTGGCAGCATGAACCAGAAACTAACAAATAAAGCAAGTGAAATCAGTGAGGCGGATGCCAACATCAATATTAGCAATTATAAAAAAAGAGGGCAAGGAGGCGATGTCTGGAAAAGATTTAAGAAAAACAGATTAGCTGTTATAGGTCTTATTATTCTAAGCTCACTCATAATTATGGCGGTATGTGCGGATTTCATTGCCGATTATCAGATTCAGGTTATTGGACAAAATTATTTGGAGCGCCTACAGTCTCCAAGCGCAAAGCATTTCCTAGGGACTGATTCCTATGGCAGAGACATTTTTTTCAGGATAGTACATGGAGCAAGACTATCTTTATCCATTGGTATTTTAACGATTTTCATGTCCATTCTAGTCGGGATCGTTTTTGGCGCCTTATCAGGCTATTATGGCGGTCTTGTGGATAGCGTAATCATGAGAGTTACAGATGTCTTTCTTTCTATTCCACCATTATTGCTGGCGGTTGCCGTGGTTGGCGTGCTGGGACCTTCCTATATAAACCTTTTAATTGCAATGGGAGCAGCCTATGTACCCTATTTTGCAAGGGTTGTAAGGGCGCCAATACTGCAGATTAGAGACAAGGAATTTATTGAAGCGGCCAGAGCGGTTGGAACAAGTGATTTTCGGATTATAACGAGGCATATATTACCTAATATTATGTCACCTATTGTTGTACAGATAAGCCTTAATGTCGCTGATGCAATAAAAACGGCTGCAAGCTTAAGTTTTATTGGTCTTGGCATACAACCCCCTAAACCCGAGTGGGGAACGATGCTGTCAGAAGGTCAGGATTTTATAAGGCAGGATCCCTACTTGGTAATTTATCCGGGTCTTTTCATAGTAGCTGCTATTTTGGCGCTTAATCTGATTGGTGATGGGCTTCAGGATGCAATAGATCCTAAACTCAAGGACTAGAAAGTGAATCGATAAAGGAAACAATAATTTTGATGTGGGGTAAGTGATGGATACTAAAAAAGTATTGGAAATAAAAGACTTGTCTGTGGTATATAAAACGGATCAAGAGACGGTAATGGCTGTAAACGGCATAAATCTCTCTTTAAACGCCAAGGAAACATTGGGGCTGGTTGGTGAAACCGGAGCTGGCAAGACAACTACTGCGCTCAGTATTCTGAGGCTTTTGCCGGATAAAGTCGGTGTGATTAAGCGCGGAGAGATCCTATTTAATGGGACGAATCTGCTTGATCTGGACGATATTGAAATCAGAAAAATCAGAGGGAAAAAAATATCCATGATTTTTCAGGATCCCATGTCGAGCCTGAATCCTATTATGCCTGTGGGAGAACAAATCGCCGAAGTGGTTCAGATGCACAGCGCGAACAAGATGTCAAAAGCCGATGTTGAACTGAAGGTTGATGAGATGTTTAAGCTCGTTGGTATTCCTCCGAGGAGAAAAAATGAATACCCGCACCAGTTTTCAGGCGGCATGAAGCAAAGAGTTGTCATCGCCATTGCGCTTGCCTGTGATCCAGAGCTCCTGATAGCAGATGAGCCAACAACAGCCTTAGATGTAACCATTCAGGCTCAGGTGCTTTTGATGATGAATGATTTGAAGGTAAAGCTGAACACATCTATGATACTGATATCTCATGATTTGGGTGTTATAGCCCAGACCTGCGATAAGGTTGCCATTATGTATGCCGGCGAAATTATTGAAAGTGGGCCAATAGAAGATATTTATAATGGAAAAGAGCATCATCCTTACACAGTAGGCTTGTTCGGCTCTATTCCAAATATGGAAGAGGACACTGACAGGTTGAGCCCAATCGATGGATTGATGCCTGATCCGACCAATCTACCGGAAGGATGCAAATTTCATCCGCGGTGTCCGAAATGCATGGAAATATGCAAAGTGACTGATCCAAGCAACTATATAATCGGAGAACATAGCATTAAATGTTTTCTGTTCGGGAGAGAGGGATAAGATGGAGCCTTTAATTCAGACTATAGACCTTAAAAAATATTTTAAGACACCTGCCGGTTTTCTGCATGCAGTTGATGGTGTAAACCTTACGATAAACAAGGGACAAACTCTTGGCGTTGTAGGGGAATCTGGATGCGGAAAATCAACACTGGGAAGGCTTCTGCTTAGACTCATTGAACCAACAGGAGGAGAAATTTTATTTGAAGGGGAAAATATTCTTGGCTATAAGAATCAAAAGTTGAAGGAACTGAGAAGGAATATGCAAATCATATTCCAGGATCCTTATTCAAGCCTGAACCCCAGAATGACAGTCAGCGAAATCATCGCGGAGCCCTTGATTGTCAATGGAACCATAAAGAAAATGGATGAGATCAACAAAAAGGTTTTTCGATTAATGAAAAAAGTGGGGTTAGCCGAAAGACTGGTTAATGCTTATCCCCACGAGCTCGATGGCGGCAGGAGACAAAGAATCGGCGTTGCAAGAGCCCTTGCATTGGATCCTAAATTCATCGTATGCGATGAGCCCGTCAGCGCCTTGGATGTTAGCATACAAGCTCAAATCATAAACCTTTTAATGGATCTGCAGGATGAATCGGGCTTGACCTTCATGTTCATTACCCATGATTTATCTGTCGTCAAGCATATCTCTGATGAAATTGCGGTTATGTATCTAGGCCAGTGCGTAGAAAAGGCACCCACGAAAATGCTCTTTCAAAATCCGCTTCATCCCTATACGAAAGCTTTATTATTGGCAATACCCAGAGCTAACTTGAACAGCCGAGGGAAGGGGCTGGAAGTTTTAAAAGGTGAAGTAACCAGTCCCATCAACATGAAACCGGGATGCCGTTTTTCAGCCAGATGCCCCCAGGCCAAAGCCGATTGCATGGGTCAGGATTTACCTTTGGTGGAAATCAGCAAAGATCATTTTGTCGCATGTAAATATGTTACGGCATCAAGTTTAGAATAGATTAGCAAGTTTAGAACGAAAGGGATAATGACCATTCATTATGGTAAGAATAACATTATGAGTAAAGCGCTTTCATTAAGTAAAACCGGAATCGAGACATCGATAACCCTTGCTATAGTTGCAAAAGAAAAAAAATTAAGAGCGGAAGGGCGAGATATTATTAGCTTCGGTGCAGGTGAGCCAGACTTTAGAACGCCTGAAAATATAAGAAATGCGGCAATAGAAGCAATACAAAACCACAGCATAGGATATACAGATGCTTCGGGATTGCTTGAATTAAAAAAAGCAATTTGCATTAAATTGAAAAATGACAATATGCTTCAATATGAGCCCAAAAACATCGTCGTGTCAAATGGCGCCAAGCATTCCCTTTTCAATGCGTTACAGGCAATCTGCAATCCAGGGGATGAAGTTATCATACCAAAGCCTTATTGGGTAAGTTACCCTGAGCTGGTCAAAATGGCTGATGCAAGACCCGTTATGCTTGAAACCTATGAAGATGAAGGTTTTATTTATACAGAAGAAGGACTCAATTCGGTTATAAATGAGAAAACAAAGGCAATCATACTCAATAGCCCCAACAATCCAACAGGCGCTACATTTTCAGAAAAAGACCTTCAAGCAGTTGCAGATATAGCAGTAAAGAATAATATCTATATCATTGCAGATGAAATCTACGAAAAACTCATATATGATGACAAACACATCAGTATTGCATCTTTGGGTGATGATATAAAGAACTTAACAATTGTAATCAATGGCGTCTCAAAGTTTTATGCCATGACTGGCTGGAGGATTGGGTATTCGGCTGCAAATGAAGAAATAACCAAGGTGATGTCAAATATTCAGAGTCATGCTACGTCAAATCCAAATACAATAGCCCAATACGCAAGCATCGAAGCATTATCCGGAGACCAGGGCGAGGTCGAAAAAATGATCGAAGTATTCAAGAAGCGTCGAAACTATATGGTTGCGCGAATCAACTCAATTGAAGGTATATATTGTAAAAAACCTAAAGGCGCATTTTATGTGATGGTCAATATATCTGGTATAATTGGAAAAAGATTTAATGGTTTCAGAATCAATAACTCAATGGATTTATCAGAATATCTTTTAGAATATGCCAATGTTGCCGTTGTGCCAGGGATTGCATTTGGCACGGATAACTATATCAGGCTTTCCTATTCAACTTCTATCGATAAGATAAAAGAGGGCTTGGATAGAATTAAAGCTGCTATCCATTAAAAAAGAAGTTAAGGAGAACAATGATGCTAAATAATGTTTCGGATCAAAAGGTATTGCGGTACTTTTACGACATTTCAAATGTCCCCAGATGCTCTGGTGACGAAAAGAGAATCAGCGATTATCTGGTTGAATTTGGCAAGTCGAGAAATCTTGAAGTTATACAGGACCAGTTTTTAAATGTACTGATAAAAAAACCGGGAACGATGGGCTATGAAGACGCAGATGCTGTAATCATACAAAACCACATCGATATGGTCTGCGTCAAGGCCAAGGATAGTTCACACGATTTTCAGCAGGATCCTTTAAAACTAAGGACTGAAGGAGATATGATCTATGCTGAATGTACGACACTGGGAGCAGATAATGGCATAGGGGTTGCCTATGCATTGGAATTATTGGATGCTGATGATATCGCCCACCCTCCCCTTGAGATATTGATGACCTCCGGAGAAGAAGTTGGCATGCTTGGTGCAACGGCTTTAGATCCCAGACTGCTTAAGGGGAAGCACCTCATCAACATCGATGGGGGCCCTGAGGGAGTTTTTTTCACAGCCTGTGCTGGGGCTGTAAGAGTCGAACATACTGTTGCCATTTCATGGGAAGCGGCAAGTAATGGATTTGTTCCATATCTCCTACAAATTGAAGGTTTAAGGGGAGGACACTCGGGGGCTGATATCCATTTAGGGAAAGCAAATGCCAATAAACAACTAGGCAGAATTCTGAGCAATTTATCAGAGGCTATAGACTTTGGATTAGCAAGCATTATTGGCGGGGATAAGCCCAATGTGATACCAAAGGATGCAAGCGCATTATTGATGATCAAGCCTCAAGATATAAGCCTTCTAGGCGAAAACATCGCGCAATGGAATAATATTTTAAAAAGGGAGTTTAGAGTTTCGGACCCTGATATCAAGGTTCTTATTGAAGAACAGGAGATTGAGGTAAAAAGGCTATTTTCGGGAGAAACAGCAGAGCGGGTTATAGGATCCCTAGTACTTATTCCAAATGGTGTCCAGACAATGAATATGGAAATTAAAGGGCTTGCTGAAAGCTCATCAAACCTAGGTTGTATTCGGACATTAGAAGATAAAGTAGTTTTAGAAAGCACAATTAGAAGCGAATTGAAAAGTCTGAAGCAAAGCATTCTAAATCAGGCAATTACTTTAGCCAGGTTCATGGGGGCAGAACTTACACCATATAATGATTATCCTGAATGGGAATATGATCCGAACTCAAAATTGAGATGCATATTTGATCAAACCTATCAGGAGCAATATGGGTATAAAGCTGAATTCACTTCTATTCATGCGGGACTTGAATGTGGTATTTTGAAGCAAAAGATGCCCGACATTGATATCATTTCCTTTGGTCCAAGTTACTACGAGGAACATAGCATCACTGAACATCTAAGCATTTCATCCACTGAAAGAACATGGGAATATTTGAAAGCGGTTTTAAAAAATATGAAACCTTGATTTAAAATCCTGATTGCAGTTACCAAAGTGGTCATATATCTTCTCCTCAATATATATGACAAACCCTAAATGCAGCACGTAGAAGGTTTTATTTCTTCTAAATGCTGTATTTAGCGTGTGACATGAGATCATTTAAGATATATAGATAAAGAAACTTAAGAGTAAAAGGTAGCAAGGGAACACAAGTCATAGCCAAAGAAACATCTTGCATTGTTAAAGTTTGTATGCTAAAGTAGTATAAAATTCAATAGTTTGGATGATGATTACGGGAGAGTCTGCATTCGCAGCACCGAAGGAATAAGCTACTATTATGCCATAATAGTAACGATGATCTCAGGTAAAAGGACCGTGATTGGACAGAACTCTGGAAAGCGCAAGCACCGAAGGGGCAACCCCGCTAAGGCGGAAGAATCTCTCAGGTTAATAACAGAGCAGAAGGCGATAAGCTTTCTGCTCTTTTTTTGTTATAAAAAAGGCAGAGGCGCCAATATAAACCGTTATTGCTCAGAGGGAGACGAGAATCACAGAAAATATACAAGGAGGAATCGATATGGAATTAAAAACACCGCTGTATCAGAATCACGTTATAGGTGGAGGCAAAATAGTACCTTTTGCTGGGTATTTGCTTCCGGTGCAATATGAAGAAGGCGTTATTGCTGAGCATAATACGGTCCGCACGAAAGCTGGCCTTTTCGATGTTTCCCACATGGCGGAGGTTACATTCAAAGGCAGCGATGCGCTCAAGAACCTGCAGTATCTCCTTGCGAATGATTTTACCAACATGGTTGATGGCCAGGTCCGCTATACTCCGATGTGCAACCCAGAGGGCGGGATCATTGACGATCTGCTGGTTTATAAAATCAGAGACAACGACTATATGCTTGTTGTGAATGCCTCCAATAGGTTTAAAGATGTGACCTGGATGAAAAAGAATATTTTTGGGGATGTTCAGTTCGAAGATATATCTGATCACGTCGCCCAGATTGCACTTCAAGGCCCCAAGTCTTTAGATATTCTAAGGAAGCTCGCCGATGAAAAATATATTCCGGTCAAATACTATAGCTTTATCGAAAAAGGCCTGGTTTCCGGGATAGAATGTATCGTTTCACAAACTGGATATACTGGTGAAGGTGGATTTGAATTTTACTGTAAGCCTGAGGATGCATCCTTTCTTTGGGACAAGCTTCTTGAGGCAGGCAAAGAATTCGGTTTAATTCCATGCGGTCTGGGTGCACGTGACACCCTAAGGCTGGAAGCTGCCATGCCCCTTCACGGTCATGAGATGACTGATGAACTAACGCCATTGGAATCAGATTTAGGAATTTTCGTAAAAATGGATAAGGCTGATTTTATAGGCAAGAGTGCAATCGTAAAAAAATCGCCTGTAACCAAGAAGCGAGTGGGCCTAAAGCTTATTGACAAAGGCATCGCCAGAGAAGAGTCGAAGATCTATGTTAACGGAAAAGAAGTTGGCATCACAACGTCGGGAACCTATGCGCCATATCTTGGGTATCCCATAGCAATGGCTATAATCGAAATCGAATATACAGCAATTGGCACCATTGTTCAAATCGATGTAAGAGGCCGATTGATCTCTGCAGAGGTTGTTAAACTTCCATTTTATAAAAAAGGGTAGCCTTCAAAGCGCCTTAAATAAAAAATAAATAGTTATTCAATCTATATACAATTAAAAATTATAGGAGGAACTAAAATGAACATTCCAAAAGAATTGAAGTACACAAAAACTCACGAATGGGTAAAGTTAATTGACGAAAAAACAGCCACAATAGGGATTACAGATTTTGCCCAGCACAATTTAGGAAACATCGTGTTTGTAAATATTCAAGGTGAAGGCTCGAAGTTGGAAATCGGTGATAATTTAGCGGATATCGAGTCCGTCAAAGCCGTTTCCGATGTTTTTAGCCCGGTCGCCGGCATAATTTCAAAGGTAAACAATGACCTGCAAGACGCACCTGAATTATTTAATGATGCTCCTTATGACTCATGGATCGTGGAAATAAGCGCTATCACGGACATGCAAGACTTATTGTCTGCGGAAGAGTATGAAGAGCTGGTCGAGAAGGAGGCATAAATATGGGAGCCTATGTGCCGTCTTCAGCGGAAGAAAGACAAAAGATGCTAAAACAAATAGGGAAAAAAAGCTTTGATGACTTATTTTCTCATATACCTGAGAGTGTGAAATTAAAGAGGCCACTTGAAATTCCAGGCGGCCTGTCAGAGATGGAAGTTTGCCGAAGGATGGAAGCAATCGCAGCCAAAAATGTGGTTTTTAAAAGCATATTCAGGGGTGCGGGCGCATACAATCACTACATCCCCTCGGTGGTGAAGCACATTGCCTCAAAAGAGGAGTTTGTAACAGCCTATACGCCTTATCAGGCAGAAATCAGCCAGGGGCTATTACAGTCTATCTTTGAATATCAGACCATGATCTGCGAATTAACTGGGATGGATACTTCCAATGCATCGGTTTATGATGGCGCAACGGCGGCGGCAGAAGCCGCCTTGATGTGCAAAGACCGCGGCAAAAACAAAGTCATCCTATCAACCACAATAAATCCCCAGACAATTCAAGTCCTTCGGACTTACTGTGAAGCTGCAGGAATGGAAATTGTAATTATACCTGATTCGGATGGACTCACCAACATGGATGCACTCGCGAAGTCTCTTGATTCCAGCGTTGCCTGCGTCTATATTCAACAACCGAATTATTATGGACTCATTGAAGATGCAATTAAAATCGGTGAATTAGCACATAGTGCATCTGCTAAATATATTATGGGATGTAACCCAATTTCTTTGGCTATTCTAAAATCACCAGGAGAATGCGATGCAGACATTGCTGTGGGAGAAGGTCAACCCTTGGGTATGAAGCTTGGATTTGGTGGACCCTATCTTGGATTTATGGCCTGCAGAGAATCGATGACGCGTAAGCTTCCAGGCAGAATCGTAGGCGAAACTGTGGATACCAATGGCAAAAGAGCCTAT